>Ga0196981_1000124_pt1 | contig 68707 bp, 56 predicted proteins | sample S3_2013CmetaG_FD_155462 | JGI IMG/M metagenome (GOLD analysis project Ga0196981, IMG submission 155462) | Soil microbial communities from Anza Borrego desert, Southern California, United States - S3_20-13C | ecosystem: Environmental > Terrestrial > Soil > Desert | place: USA: California... | reverse complement strand
GCGGCGAGGAAGTCGGGCAGGACGTTGGCGAACAAGAGTTCGTCGCCGACTCCCTGTTCTTCCCAGACCAGCAGCGCGGTCCCGTCCGTGGGTTCTCCCTGCCACAGCGGCTGCGGGAAAGGGCGGGGCGTGACTTGGCCGGGATAGAAACGCCATTCGAATTCCGTCCAGCCGCGTTCGAGCGAACCGGCCATCAATAAGGATACGGCCAGATCGAAATGGGCTTCGCTGTTCGAGGGATCTATTTCAGTCGAGCGGGAAGCGGTTTCGATGGATTCCTGAATGGCTCCCAGTTGCCTCAGCGCGAGACCGAGGTGGCGCAGAACATTGGAATCATGGGGCGCTATCGCGGCGGCTCGGCGAAACTCGGCTACGCCTTTGTCGATCTCCGTCCGAATCATGAAGACATTGCCCTTGTTTACCAGGGCGTCCGCCGCCCGCGATGGATCGGACGCTGCGTCCTCGAACCGGACCAGTGCTTCGTCGAGGCGCCCGGTCTTTTGCAGAGCCGTTCCGAAGTTGAGCAAGGCCCCCGTGTGCGCCGGGGCATGCCGAAGCGTCTGCTCGTAGAGGGAAATCGCGTCCTCGTATTTGTTCTGACCCAGATACAGATTGGCCAGATTATATAAAAAGTCCGGATGGTCCGGATTCAGCCGGAGGCAGTGGCGGTAAAGCCTCTCGGCCTCCGGGACTTGCCCCGCCATGAGCAGAACCGTCGCGCTGTTGTTGACAATGTCGGGATTGTCCGGTTCCAAGGAAAGTGCCCGTTCCAGGAAGGCCAACGCGGATTCCCGTTTATCGAGCTTGAAAGCGATTAGCCCAAGAAGATGAAGGGCGCCGGCGTGGTCGGGATGGTCCGAAAGGATCTCCCCGCAGAGCGCGGCGGTCTCCTGGAAAGCGTCTTCCGCATAACGGCGGCAGGCCGTTTCGAAGGTCTCGGCAAGCGAGCGGTTCGAAGAAGCCGCTGAATTTTCGGGAGGCACGTTATCGGTGGCGTTCATGGAACCATCCGGGGCGGGTTGAGTTAAACGGAAACAGTCGCGTTCCGAAATCAAGAATAATACCGTCGCGCGGCGTGGCGTGGCCAGTCAGCGCCGTCTCGGTTTATGTCCGAGCTTGGACGATGCGGAACGCTAAAGTTTACGCGAGACTGCCGATATAGAAGATGAACATCATTTTTGATGGAACCGAAAGCCGCTCCACTGAACGCTAATCGACAGGAGAACGACCATGTCTCAAGTAATCAATACCAACGTATCCGCGCTCAACGCTCAGCGCCAGTTGCTGAAGTCTTCCAACTCGATGCAGACGGCCATGCAGCGCCTGTCGTCCGGCTTGCGCATCAATAGCGCCAGCGACGACGCGGCGGGCTTGGCAATCGCCGACCGCATGACCTCTCAAGTCAAGGGTCTCAACCAGGCCGTTCGAAACGCCAACGACGGTATTTCCATCGCCCAAGTGACGGAAGGCGCCTTGGGAGAGATCACCAACGCCTTGCAGCGCATGAGAGAGCTCTCGGTGCAGTCGGCCAACGACACCAATACCGCCACCGACCGCGCCTCGCTGCAGAAGGAGGTTTCCCAGTTGCAGCAGGAAATCACGCGCATCGCTTCCCAGACCGAGTTCAACGGCAAGAAACTGCTCGATGGGACGTTCACCTCCCAGAAAATTCAGATCGGCGCGTACGCCGATCAGACGATCAGCTTTTCCATCGGCAACGCCAAGTCCACCAATATCGGATCGAATTCCCTGACCAATACGACCGGCACCTCGGTCGAAGCGCAAGCGGCTGCGGCTAACTACGGTGCATTGGCCGCCACCGTGGCCACCCAGACCCTGACCGTGTCGGGAAGCCTCGGCACTACCGACATTAGCGTGGCCAGCGGCGCTACCGCGCGTACGATCGCTAGCAACATCAACAATGCGACCGCCACGACGGGGGTTTCGGCAACGGCGGTAACCAAGGCGCAATTGACGACTCTTTCCGCGGCGGGTACGGTCACTTTCGATCTGTACGGATCGAATAGCAGCGCCGTGTCGATTTCGGCCAACGTGGCCAGTACCTCCGACCTGACCACCCTCGCCGACGCGATCAACGCCAAGGCGTCGAGCACCGGCATCACGGCGGAATTGAACGGCAGCCGCGACGCCATCACCTTGACGTCGGCCGAAGGCTATGACATCGCCCTAGCGGACTTCACCAGTTCTTCGGCCGGTGCGACCATTAAAATGCAGGGCGTGAACGCCGACGACGGCTCCCTGGAAGGGGCGGCGGTCACTCTGACCTCAACGGGTAACGACACGACCCGCGTGGGTGGCACGCTGATGTTCAACTCGTCCAATACCTTTACGGTGACGACCGACACTGCGGGCACGCTGTTTACCGCGGGCGCCAAGGCCAGCTCTCTGAGCGCCGTCGGAAGCGTCAACATCGGGACTCAGACGGGAGCCAACAGCGCGATCAAATCCATCGACGGCGCACTGGCCTTCGTCGACGACCTTCGCGCCACGTTGGGCGCCATGCAGAACCGCTTTGGTTCGGCAATTGCCAACATGCAGTCGACCTCGCAAAATATCAGCGCGGCAAAAAGCCGGATCTACGACGCCGACTTCGCGTCCGAAACATCGGAACTGAGCCGGAACCAGATCCTGCAGCAGGCCGGTACGGCGATGCTGGCGCAGGCGAATTCTTCCACCCAGAACGTGCTTTCGCTGCTCCGTGGATAATTCGGGTCTTGGGGAAGGGCGGCGGCGGGAAAGCCGCCGCTTTCCCGCATTTAAACAGTAGGAGATCGAGATGGAAAATGCTACGGCGACCGCAAGTCTTCCGTCTTTGAGTTTGAAGCCGGCCGTCGCGCGGCCCGTTTCCGGCGACGGAACGGAAAGCGCGGCCGGCGTTTCCCGCCTGGGCGGCGACGCGCCGGTCCGAACCGTTCCGTCGGCGCAAGCGTCCGAACAATTCGCGTCTTCGGAAAACGGCGGAGGGGGGCACAGGCAGGAAGTCGCCCACGCGGTGCAAAACATCAACGAATTCTTTCAGATGGTGCGGCGGACGCTGCAGTTCGCCGTAAATGAGGATTCCGGGCGAATGGTGATTCAGGTCAAGGATATCGAGACCGACGAGGTCATCCGGCAGATTCCTCCCGAGGAGGTGTTGGAATTGACAAAACGCCTGGACGAATTCAAAGGCTTTTTGTTCCGGGAAAAAGCCTAGGTTCGGGCTTCGTAGAAGCCGCCGCTTTCCGGCGACGGCACGGCGCCCGGCGTCTTTTCGCGAGGAATGCTCATCATAAGGGGGTAAGCAATGGCCGGTATTACGTCGACGGGAATAGGTTCCGGGATGAACATCAGCAGCCTGGTGGCGCAACTGGTTCAAGCGGAGCAGTTGCCGGCTGCATCCCGGCTGGACCGCCAGGAAGCGACCATTCAGGCGAAGATTTCTTCCATAGGTAACTTCAAGAGTTCCCTATCGTCCTTCAGGGACAGCCTTGCCGCGCTGAAAAACCTCGGTACGTTCGAAAAAGTCACCGCCACGTCCGGCGACTCCACGCTGTTCACCGCCTCGGCGGAAAAAAACGCCGACCTCGCCTCCTACAAGGTGGAAGTCAAAAAACTGGCCCAGGCCCACGCTCTCGCGTCCGGCAGCTACAGTTCGGCCGACGCCGTGATCGGGACCGGCACGCTGACCGTCAAATTCGGCACGACGACTTACGATTCGAATTCCGACACGTACAGCGGATTCGTTCAAAATTCCGAGAAAGGCACCTTGACGCTGTCCATCGACAACACCAACAACACGCTGACCGGCATCCGCGACGCCATCAACAAGGCCAAGGCGGGGGTGACGGCAGCGGTGGTGAACGACGGCAGCGGTTACCGGCTGGTTTTGAACTCGACCGACAGCGGGGCGAAGAACAGCTTGCAGGTCAGTGCTTCCGGGGGCGACGGAGGTCTGTCGGTATTGGCGTTCAATGGCTCGGCCACCAATATGACCCAAACTCAGGAGGCGGTGGACGCCGAAGTCGGTATCAACGGTCTGACCGTTAAAAGCGCGAGCAATACGGTCACCGGGGCGCTGAAAGGCGTGACCCTGAATCTGTTGCAGGCGCAGACCGGAAAGACCGTCAATTTGACGGTCTCTCAAAACAACTCCGACATTACCAAATCGGCTGAGGGGTTTGTCAAAAGTTTCAACGACCTGGTCAAGACGGTCAAGGATCTTGCCGGCTACGATGCGACCAAGAAAGTCGGCGGCATTCTCCAGGGAGACGCGCTGGTACGGGGCGCCTTGTCTCAGTTGCGTTCGGAATTGGGCGCCTCGGTCAAAGGACTGGATGGTTCCATTAAAACGCTATCCGATATCGGCGTCCGCATTCAAAGCGACGGAACCTTGAGTTTGGATAAGGGCAAGCTGGATAAAGCCTTGAGCAGCGACCGGAGCAGCGTGGCGGCCGTGTTTGCGGCGATCGGGCGTCCCACCGACGCGGGGATTGCTTACTCCGAGAGCACGGCCGACACCAAAACCGGCGAGTACGCGGTGAACATTACCCAGCTCGCGACCCAAGGCTATCTGAACGGCGCGACGGCGAATTCGTTCACCGTGGACGCGAACAACGACACCTTCAAGATCAAGGTGGACGGAACCTTGTCCGGCGCCATCAGCCTCACCCATTCGGCGGATGTTCCGGGCGGCTACACGGGGGCGAGCCTGGCGGCCGAAATCCAGTCCCGCATCAACGGCGACAGCGCGCTGAAGGCCAAAGGGATTGCGGTGAGCGTGAGCTATTCCGGCAACAAGTTCGTCATCCAGTCGAACAGCTACGGGGCCGCCTCTCAAGTTGCGGTCACCGAGGTCGATACAGATACTACGAGCACGATCGGGCTGCGGGTAGCCGCCAGCGACGATCCGCTCGAGAATACCGGCGGCAAGGATGTGGCAGGCAGCATCGGCGGCGTGGCCGCCGAGGGGAAGGGACAGGAGTTGAAGGCAACCAGCGGCGATGCCAATGGATTGAAGTTGACGATTTCCGGCAGCCTTACCGGTGATCGGGGCACGGTGAAGTTTTCCCGCGGCATGGTCGAGCGATTGGATAAAGTCCTTTCGGGAATGCTCGACAGCAAAGGCTCGATCGCCGCCCGAACCGAGGGATTGCAGAAAAGCCTGGATCAAATCCAGGAGCAGCGCGAGAAATTGGACGAACGCATGCAGGCTTTGGAGAAGCGGTTGCTTCAACGCTTCAATGCCATGGATGCGCTGCTGGGGCAATTCCAAACCACCAGTTCCTATTTGGGACAGCAGTTGGCCACCTTGCCGCTGAGTAAGAAGTAAGAACCGATAACGGAGTCGTTTTATCATGAGACCAGCACAATTCGCACTCAATCAATACCGGCAGACCAATGTCCAGGCGAGCCTCGAATATGCCGATCCACACACCTTGATCGGCATGCTCTTCAACGGGCTTAACGAGAAAATCGCCGTCGCCAAGGGAGCCATGCAAAGGGGCGCTATCGCCGAAAAAGGCCAGGCTATCGGCCAGGCGATTGACATTGTCGGTTATCTGCAAGCCTGTCTGGATCTCGGCAACGGCGGCGAAATCGCGGCAAATCTGGATCGGCTTTATACCTATATCGCTGAACGCTTGTTTCAAGCGAACGCGGAAAACGATCGGAGCGCGCTCGACGAGGTCAATCACCTTGTGAATAACATCAAGAGCGCTTGGGACGCGATTCGAAATGAGGTTTCGGTCCAGAGCGCCGAGGACCGTTTCGCGTCCTTAGGCCGGTAGCCGCCGGGAACGGGGCGCCGCCGTGCCGGATCGAGCGCCGGAATCGGACGAACTTCTTGCTTTGTCGCAGTCGATTCTCGCGGCGGCCAAAGCCATGAAATGGGAAGAGGTGGAACGGCTGGAAAGAGAGCGGGGGCCGGTCATGGAGAAATTATTTTCTTCGTCCAGCCGCCGCGAAAGCGACATCGCCTTTTTGGTTCGCGTCATCGAAGAAGTACAGACCATCGACAGACAGGTGGTCTCTTTGATCGAGGCGGAAAGAAACCGAGTCGTTCAAGATCTGCGCATGCTCAGAAATTCACGGCAAGGGGACCAAGCCTATCGGTCGGTTGAAAATGAGTAGTTTCAATAATTCCGAAGCTGCCGGGGAAACTGGCTGAAACGTAGGCAGCGTGGCGACTTTGGACAAGCTTCTGTAAATCCTGGCCGGGGCCGTATCAAGCCCGGTCCAATATCCATTCCAACACCATTTTGCTGCCGAAATAGGCCAACATCAGCGACAAGAAGCCGCCCAGCGTCCAACGGATGGCCAAGGTTCCCCGCCAGCCGTAGCAAGCCCGTCCGATCAAGAGTACGCCGAATAAAACCCATGCCAGTATCGACAGCACTGTTTTATGAGCCAAGTGCTGCGCGAACATGTCTTCCAAAAAAATAAAGCCGGTGATCAGGGAGGCGCTGAGCAGCACGAAACCTGCCGCGATCAGTTGAAACAGCAACGATTCCATCGTCTGCAAGGGCGGGAGCGAGCGTACCAGGATGTCGCTATGATGGCTGCGCAGCCGCCAGTCTTGAAACGCCAGCAGCGCCGCTTGAAACGCGGCGATATTGAGAAAGCTGTAGGCGAGCATGGAAACCACGATATGTGCGGCCATAGGCCAAGACTGGTGCTTCACCGTATGAACGCTTTCCGGAATGCCGAGCTTCAGCAGAAGAATCAGCGCGGCCATCGGAAAAACCACCATTCCGAGTTTGTCCACGGGTTTAACGAGGGCGGTCAAAAGCAGGATCGCTACGATTATCCACGCCACCAGCGACATGGCGCTCAGAAAGCTGAGATTGAGCCCTCCGGCGGTTGCAGCCATGTCGGTGAGCGCGATTCCGTGTAGAACGACCGCAAGCCAGCCGAGCGTCAGGGATCTCAATCGCCGAATTCCGGATATCTTCCCCGGTGAGTAATCGCTGCCGCGCAGCGAGCGAATCAGGGTAACGGCGGCGACGGAATAAGCGGCAATCGCCAAGGCGCTAAACAGCGTTGAGTTCATTGAAACGATGTCCTTCTGGGCCTGAAGCGTTTTCATTTCGTGTGCAGGGGCGAAAAAATTCGCCCCTGCGCCGTAAAGTTGAATCGAAAATGCTCCGGCTGCGGTTTTCGTGTTGATACGGCAGTGTCACATTATCTTAGAAATAGCCGTTGACTGCTAAAAGCCTGTTCCAGGGCTCTCGAAAACCCTTCGACAAGCTCCGAGTGAACGAAATTATTGTAGGTCAGGCGGCCGCGTCAGCGGCGGCCTAAGGGACACGGTCTTTCGTCAGGGAATGTTCCACTCATCCTGAATGCTTGCGAGAGTATTCCGGCAAGGGTATTCCGATTGGTGAAAAGGCCGTCGCCGCGGTCTCCTTATCTCTCCGGGACAAATCCGTTCGGACGGATGGCGCGTCAGACCACGACCGTCACTTCGATATCGCCTTCCTTGCGCTCCACATTGATGCCCACATCGTGGGCGTGGCGCGTCAAGGCCAAGTCGATGACGCCGTTGTCAAAACGCAAGTTGCTGATTCTAAGCCAGTTGAGATAATTTGGAAGCCGCGGATGGTAAAATCTGATCTGCGGTTTTTCGGGCGAAAAACTCAGCCCAAGGCAGCTCTGCAAGAGCTGAAACACCGCTCCGCTGGCCCAGGCCTGAGGAGAACAGGCTACCGGATAAAGCGTCGGACCCTGCCCCGGAAGCCTGGAAAACCCGCAGAAGAGTTCAGGCAGCCGATTCAAGTCGAGAAAAACGGCCGCCTCGAACAGCCCCGTCAGAAGCTTTAAGGCTTTGTCCTTGAAACCGTAGCGAGCCAAACCCATGGCCGCTATGGCCGTATCGTGGGGCCAGACCGAACCGTTGTGATACGCCATCGGATTGTAGCGGCACTGCCCTTCGGCGACCGTGCGGATACCCCAGCCGTTGAAGGACTCCGCCGCCAGCAGCGTGTCGGCGGCGCGGCGAGCATAGCCGGGATCGGCGATTCCGGTGAACAAGGCATGGCCTGCATTGGAAGTGCGTACCGCGCAACGGCGCTTGTCGCCATCCAGCGCAAGCGCAAATGTGTCCAGTTCGTCGAGCCAAAACGCATCGTTGAAGCGCTGCTTCAGTGCCGCCGCCTCCTGCCGCAGCCGTTGCGCCCATTTTTCGTGGCCGAGCAATTCCGCCAATCCGGCGGCCAGTTGCTTGGCTTCGTAGACATAGCCTTGCACCTCGCACAGCGCGACCGGCGCCGAGGCAAGCGTTCCGTCGGCATGAAACACCGAGTCGTTGGAATCCTTCCAGCCCTGTTGCACCAGTCCGTTGACGCTATGTCTCGCATATTCGACAAAGCCGTCGCCGTCACAATCGCCGTAGCGGTCGATCCAGGTCAAGGCCCGTTCGATAGGCGGCCAAATCGATTCAACGATGGCCCGGTCTCCGGTGCGTTGATAATAATGGCTCGCGAGAATAATAAAGAGCGGTGTGGCGTCCACCGTGCCGTAGTAGCGCTGGAAGGGAATTTCCCCCAAGGCCGCCATTTCCCCGGATCGGGCTTCATGAAGAATCTTGCCCGGTTCGGCATCGCGCTCGGGTTCCAGCGTTTGAGCCTGGGTCGCGGCAAGATAGGCGATGACGCCCTTTGCCAGTTGCGGCCGCACCCAGAGCGTTTGCAGTGCGGTGATAATGCCGTCGCGGCCGAAGGGCGTGCTGAACCAGGGGACGCCGGCATAGGGGTAGGGACCGGAAGAGGTTTCCGTAACCAGCATGTCGAGATCGGCGGCGGACCGGCTGAGCCAATCGTTGAATTGCTCGTTCGACGTCACGATGTGGGCAACGCCGGACCTGGAAGCGGCGAGTTTCGCTCCGATCCGGTCGATGATCTGATAATAATCGCCCGCCGGCGGATGAGCGCCGGCGTACGAACAACTTACCGAAACGTGCAAATGGCGCTCGTCGCGGGTCCCCAGTCGAAGCGCGGTGCTACAGTAAGCCGCATTGAGGCGGTCGGGCCGCCAATGAAATTGAATATGGGTTCGGCGGATTTCGCCGTCCAATCCTCTATAACCCAATATCGCGGCGTCTTCTTTTATGTCCGATTCGAGAAATGTTCCCCGAGCCTCCCTGTGGACGCCGCGTACTTCGAAAATGTCTCGATAATCGGCCGCGAACCAAAACTCGACGTTTAAATCGACCGCTCGATCGCCATAATTGACCAAACGGAGGTGTTCATGCCGGGCCTCGCTCGCCAAAACGACCGAGCGGAATACATGCACGCTGCCTTTCGGGATCAGGAGCGCCTCGCCTTCGTAGAGATCGGGCATGGTCATGTCGACCGCCAGCAAGCTGTTGTCTTTCTTGATGGTGGAATTGAGCAGCAGGGGCCGGTGCCCGTTGATTCTCAGATCAAGGAGCGAAAGATAGCGTGTTCCGCCGTGATAAAGTCCCTGTTCGCTTGAACGCTCCTGGTGAATATCGCCGTGGCGGTCGAAGATACCGAACGTGTCCTCGGCCTTTAGCACCCGCGCGGGCTCGTCGACCCGCGGCGAAGTGGCGGCGACATACCACTGGTTTTCGGTGGAAGCGGTGTCTTCCATGGATTACCCACTTTCCGGGGACCGACAGCTAGACCGATTGTTTGCCAAGCATCGGAAGGCGTTCGATGCTCCTTTCCATGCCGTCCGTGTCGATGACTTTCAAGGCCGAAGGCGCTTTCTGCCTGGATTTTTGACTGAGATGGCGATAGATCCGGAGGTAATCGTTCGCCATGCGGCGGGCGGAGAAGCGATGCTCGAACTCCCTGCGACAGGCTGCCCGGCTTATCTCGCCTATCCGTTCAAGCGCCGATACCGCTTGGTGAATATCCTCGACAATGAAGCCCGTTTTTGCGCTCCGCATGATCTCCGGTACGGAACCGTTCCTGAAGGCAATCACCGGCGTGCCGCAAGCCATGGCCTCGATCATCACGAGCCCGAACGGTTCGGGCCAATCGATGGGAAAAAGCAGGGCATAGGCATTGCCGAGCAGATCGTTCTTCTCGCATTCGCTGACTTCGCCGATGAATTCCACCAAGGGGTGATTCAGGAGCGGCTTGATATGGTCGAAGTATTCGCGATCCGCCTTATCGATTTTGGCCGCGATCTTGAGCGGCATACCGGCGCGGACGGCGATTTCGACGGCACGGTCAACCCGCTTTTCCGGCGAAATCCGTCCCAGGAACGCGAGGTAGGTCCCGCGATCGGCGCGAAACGTGTAAAGCGTCTCCGGCAAGCCGTGATAGACCGTGGCCACCCAGTTTCCCCAGTCGACCGGCATGCGCTGGTAATCCGAAATGGAGACGAGCGGAGCGTCCCGAAAGGCCTCGAGCAGGGAGCTCAGTTCTCGAATATCCAACCGTCCGTGCAAGGTGGTGACGTGCGAGGTCGGGCATTCGCGAAATACCGGAAAATGAAGACAACCGGTATGAAAGTGGATGACGTCGAACTCGCCGGCTACTCGGCGTACCCGCTCCATCATCAACAAGTGAGGCAGTAACGGATCTGCGACATCCTGGTCGAGACGCAACGCCTTGGAAACGATCGGATCGAGCTTGGCGCTTGTCTCCGAATCGGCACTTGCAAAGAGCGTCACATCATGTCCGGCACCGACTAACTCTTCGGTGAGGTAATGCACGATGCGTTCGGTGCCCCCATAAAGTTTAGGCGGAACGCTCTCGTACAAAGGCGCTACCTGCGCGATTCTCATAGCCCTCCTTAAGCGCTGGTTGACTCCAGGTTAGCGGCAAATTTCCGCTAGCCGCCTTCTAACCTAGAAACGGCAGTTGACCGCTTCGATAGCGTAGAAAAGTACTATGAATTTTGATCGCTGCACCTTCTACCGATTTCACCGGTCAGGTGAAGCCGCTACGCACCCGATTACATGGCAGGCCGTCTAGCGGCGTTGCTCCTCCTTCCGGGAGACCACCCCGCCCCTTCGACGGGGCTCACGACAGGCTTGTCATTCGCCCCGCCCGCCGCACACTCGGACGCGTTCAACTGCCGTTTCTAGGTTTAAGCTATTTACTTTGAGCGAAACGGGGTCTTAAGAGTTCATCGAATTGTCAATACGCTCGCTTGGACTACATTTGAGGCATCGTTCTGGGAACGGCGGCTGTGGGCGCTTCGATGGGCTAAAAAAACCGGTGAATCCCGACTCTCCGGCTTCTGTTCGCATCGCCGTTTTCGGCCGCGTCCAGCGTTCTTTTTGAGGTATCGAATTGCTTCAGTAGCCTTTTGCTCAGCAGGAGAAAAATGACGCTTGTGTTCCGTTTTTTGACCCGCGCCAGGCGATGTGTATCCGTGCTTGCGCTTCTGCCCGTCGCGGTATCCGCCGACGTCTATAAGTGCCTGGATCAAAAGGCCAAGGTTTTTTACCAGGACCGGCCGTGCCGGGAATTGACTCCGGCTCGACTGCCGCCCGGATTATCCCGATTGGCCCCCAGCGATAACAGACCTCATTTCCTCTGGAAAGCCGTGTCGGCGAAAGGCACGGTATATCTCATGGGTGCTCTCCCTTACGGCGCGAGCGATATGTATCCCCTTCCGGAATCGATAACGGACGCTCTTGCGGAGTCCGATGTGCTGATCGTCGGGGCCGACGTACAGGCGTTGCCTCAGGCCGAGCTGCTTTCCATTGCGGCAAACCTGGGCGTGTACTCGGATCATTCCGGCTTGAGAGATCATATCAAAGCCGCCGCGTGGGAGCGGGTGCTCAAGCTTTCCAAGGCGCTAGGCATCGCGGAGGAAACGCTTCTTACCTGGAAACCTTGGATGGCGTCGCTGAGTTTGATGAATCTGGCCGCCAAGCAGGCGGGTTATACGCAAGAGTTCGGCATAGACAAAGCGTTCGTCAAGGATGCTCAGATGCAAAAGCCCGTTCTCCAATTAGACTCGGCCGAAGAGCAGGTCAAGATGTTGGATGGGCTGTCCGGGCTCGAACAAGAGCAATTTTTGTTGAAATCGCTCGACGAGATCGAGGATGGCTATTTCAAGTCGATGATCGAGGCTTGGACGAACGGCGATGCATCGAGCATTGAATTGATGGTACGCCGCCGCTTCGATAGCTTCCCGGCGGCGCATAAGCTGTTTACCGATCGAAGTGCGGCAATGGCCGAAAAAATCGGGACGTTAGCGGCGGACGGCAGGACTTATTTCGCTGTCTTGGAGGCCGGCCGCCTGGTCGGCGAACACGGCCTCCTCCATCTGATGGAGTCGAAAGGGTTCAAAATTTCGCAACGATGACCCGGATGGATTTGAATCAGTTGTCCAAATCGGGTTTGACGTAAACATCGGCAAGTTTGCGCAACTGCGCCACAAACGACGAAAATTCGCGTTGCGCGGCATTTTTGGCGAGGAACTGGCGAGCCGTCTCCGCCTCCTTGGGATCGCCTTGCGAGGCGCCGTCCTTGACCGCGATAAGCCTGAAAACGATCTGGTCGCCGTTTTCAAGTTCCACCGTCGAGACGGCCGGTTGTCCGGCCGCGGGGCGAGCGGTCTTGAATACGGCGTCAGCCAGAGCCGGAGAGACGTTTTTTGCGTCGCGGCGCAGAGCCGGCTCCTTGGATACCGCCAAGCCATGCCCCTTGGCCAAATCCGGAAGCGAAGCGCCTTGCTGTATTTGATGCAACATTTCTTCCGCTTGCTTGCGGGCTTCCCGTTTTGCGTCCTCGGCGCGCAATTTGCCGACGATTTCTTCCTTGACCTCGGCGAGGGGCTTGTCGGAAGCCGGTTGATGGTCCTTCACCCGCAAAACGATCGCTTTCTCGGTTCCCAACTCGACCGGATCGCTGTTCCGTCCGCTCAGCACGTCGTCGCTGAACGCGGCGGTTCGGACGGCGGGTTCGGCAGCAATGCCTTCTCCCGCTTCGCGCGTAAAGTAGCCGGTGCTCTCGATGTTCAGGTTGAGCGCTTTTGCGGCCGGCTCCAGGCTGTCGGGGTGTTCGTAGCTGAGTTCGGTCAGCTTTTGCCCCTGTTCGTAAAACTTGTTTTCCGCCGCATTGCGCTGGAATGTTTTCAGCAGTTCGTCTTTGACCTCGTCGAACGGCTTGATTTTGGCCGGAGACAACTCGGTTACTTTGATCAAGTGATAGCCGAAAGACGTTTTTACGGGCTTGGATAATTCGCCCTGCTTCAAAGCGAATGCCGCGTCGGCAAAATTTTGCTCCATGGCGCCTTTGGCGATGAAACCCAAATCGCCGCCGTTCTGAGCGGATAGGGGATCGTCGGAGGTTTCCTTTGCAACCTTTGCAAAGTCTTCTCCCTTCGACAAGCGATCCTGAATCTGGTTTATCTTGCTCAAGGCGGCCTGCTCAGCCGTTTCGCCGCCTTCCGAATCGACGGCGACGAGGATGTGGCTGACCTTGCGCCGCTCCTCGGAGGTGAAGCTGGCTTTCTGTTCTTCGTACAGATTGCGCAGATCGTCCTCGGTGACTTGGATTTCCTTCGCGATGTCGTCGAGACGAACCGTGATGTACTCGATCGAAACGCGTTCGGGATTTTGATAGGCCGAGAGATTTTTCCGATAGTAATCGTCGATCTCCGCATCGGAAATCGCGCGATTCGACATCTTTAAAGGCAGCGTCAGATATTCGATCTCGCGCTCCTGGTTTCTGAGCCGAAAGAGCGAAGCGACTTGGTTCGGGGTCACAAACGCGCTGTCGAGCAGTCCGCGCTGATACTGTTCCATCAATAAAGCTCTTTTGACCTGCGCGACGAATTGGGCCGAACTCAAGCCCTGGGAAGACAGCATGATCTTGTACTTTTCCTTGTCGAACCTGCCGTCCGTTTGAAAGTAGGGCAGCGTCTGAATGAAGTCGCGAGCGGCGCTGTCACTGACCGCAAGGTTCTTGGCCTCCGCATTTTGCGCAATGACTTCGTCGCGAATCAGTTTCTCCAGCGCTTCGTGCTTAAGCTGCTTCTCGTCGAGTTCGGCGAGGCCAACCAGATTTGCAAGATTCTGCTGATAAGCCTGATTCACTTCACGCTCGAAAATGTCCCTGTCGCCGACGATCGCCAAGGGCTGTTCTTTGCCGGAATCCAGATAATTCTGAATTCCCCACAATGCGAATGGTACGCCGACAAGAATTAACATGACCCAGGCAAAAATACCTTGGGCACGATCACGAATTGCTTGAAGCATATGCAGGACCTGATACGGCTTTAGGAGCGATCATTAAACGGAAAGACGGGCAAGTCTCAGCCCAAAAAAAACCCGCTGCCTAAGGGCGCGGGCTTTTTATAAAATTGGCGGAGCGGACGGGGCTCGAACCCGCGACCCCCGGCGTGACAGGCCGGTATTCTGACCAACTGAACTACCGCTCCAAAATGGTGGGTGCTGTAGGGATCGAACCTACGACCCTCGCCTTGTAAGGGCGATGCTCTCCCAGCTGAGCTAAGCACCCGAAAGAGTCAATTAGCTTACAGCATCTTTAAGCGCTTTGCCAGCCTTAAATGAGGGAATTTTTGCAGCCTTGATAGTAATCGTGTTTCCCGTCTGCGGATTACGGCCTTGGCGCTCGGCGCGTTTCTTGACTCCAAAGGAGCCGAATCCCACGAGGGAAACGGTTTCGCCATTTTTCAAAGCCGTCGTGATAGCGTCAATCATGCCGTCGAGCGCACGACCGGCATCCGCCTTTGTCAGATCTGCCGATTTGGCGATCGCATCGATGAGTTCCGCTTTATTCATTTTTCCCCCTTTTGATCGATAATGTTGAATCTAAGTTCTTCACATCGCCGCACGACTTGGTCCATCCCTCTATGCTGTTGGCTACGCTTGAACTTGCCCGCCGAAATGTAGCAGCAGACAAAAAGCACTGTCAAGCCGCACGGCGCCTGGGATTCAGCAGATTTTAGACATCCGTAGCAATTCTCTGAACACAAGAACTCGTCCCGCGGATACGGGCTAATGAGCAACGATCATCCCTGCCGTGCCGGTCGATTTGGCCACCCCTTCCGCTTCAGGGGCAACAGGCGGCTTCAAAGGCTCCGGCATATGCTTTAGCGCGGTCTCGAGAACCTGGTCGATCCAGCGTACCGGGACGATCTTAAGATCCTGCTTGATGTTTTTGGGAATCTCGGCCAAGTCCTTTTCGTTTTCAAGCGGAATCAAGACCGTTGAAATACCGCCGCGATGCGCCGCCAACAGTTTTTCCTTGAGTCCCCCGATGGGCAGAACCTCACCCCGAAGCGTGATTTCGCCCGTCATGGCGACATCGGATCTCACCGGTATCTGGGTCAATGCGGAAACCAAAGCCGTACACATGCCGATACCGGCGCTGGGACCGTCTTTGGGAGTCGCCCCTTCCGGCACGTGGATATGGACGTCGTGCTTTTGGTAAAAAGCCGGATCGATGCCGAGCGTTTCCGCCCGGCTGCGGGCAACCGTGACCGCCGTCTGAATCGACTCCTGCATCACTTCGCCGAGTTTGCCGGTATAGGTTTGCTTGCCGCTCCCGGGCATGATGACGGATTCGATGGTAAGAAGTTCGCCTCCCACCTCGGTCCAGGCCAACCCCGTAACCTGCCCGATTTGATCCTTCTCTTCGGCCCGTCCGTAGCGGTAGCGCCGGACTCCCAGGTAATCGTCCACGTTACGATGGGTCACGTTGACTTTCTTGGTATTCGGCTTGAGCACCAGGCTCTTGACGACCTTCCGGCAAATCTTGGCAATTTCCCGCTCCAGGCTGCGGACACCGGCCTCTCGGGTGTAAAAGCGGATGATATCTCGAACGGCCGATTCGGTGATGTGAATTTCGTTATCCTTGAGCCCGTTGTTCTTGACCTGCTTGGGAATCAGGTAGCGCATCGCGATATTGACTTTTTCGTCTTCGGTGTAACCCGCGATGCGAATGACTTCCATGCGGTCCAGAAGCGGTGCCGGGATATTCAAGGTGTTCGCCGTCGCGATGAACATCACCTCGGACAAATCGAAATCGACTTCCAGGTAATGATCGTTGAAGGTGTGGTTCTGTTCCGGGTCCAAGACCTCCAGCAGCGCGGCGGCGGGATCGCCGCGGAAATCCATGGCCATCTTGTCGATTTCGTCGAGCATGAAGATCGGATTGCGACTCTTGACCTTAGAGAGATTCTGCAAGATTTTGCCCGGCATCGAGCCGATGTAGGTTCTGCGGTGACCGCGAATTTCGGCCTCGTCGCGAACGCCGCCCAAAGCCATGCGGACGTACTTCCGGTTGGTCGCCCGGGCAATCGACTGGCCGAGCGAGGTTTTACCCACGCCGGGCGGCCCGACCAGGCACAATATCGGGCCTTTCAGCTTCTTGACGCGCTGCTGGACGGCCAGGTATTCGAGGATGCGCTCTTTGACTTTCTCCAGCCCGTAATGCTCCGTCTCGAGGACCTCCTCGGCCCGCCGCAAGTCATGACTGATTTTCGTGCGCTTCTTCCATGGCATGTTGACGATCCAGTCAACGTAATTCCGGACCACCGTGGCCTCGGCGGACATCGGCGACATCAGCTTGAGCTTGTTCAACTCCGTTTCGGCCTTGGTGCGAGCGGCCTCGGGCATGCCGGCCTTTTCGATTTTGCGCAGCAATTCCTCGAACTCGTTCGGCACATCGTCCATTTCCCCCAGTTCCTTCTGGATGGCTTTCATCTGCTCGTTCAAATAATACTCGCGCTGATTCTTCTCCATCTGCTGCTTGACGCGCCCCCGGATACGCTTTTCCATTTCCAGCATATCCACTTCGCCTTCCATCAGCGTCATCAACCGTTCCAGCCGGGCCGTCACATCGCTCATTTCCAAAATCGACTGCTTATCTTCGATCTTGATGGTCATATGCGCGGCGATGGTGTCCGCCAGTCGGCTCGGCTCGTCGATACCGGCAAGGGAATTCAATACTTCCGGCGGTATCCGCTTATTTAACTTGACGTAATGATCGAAGGTGTTGATGGCGGTGCGCATTAACACATCGACCTCTTGATCGGTGATGCGAATTTCGTCAAGCAAAGGCGAAACGGCAGCCACATAATGCTTGTCGGCAACGCGATACTTTTCGACCTTGCAGCGCTCGCTGCCTTCGACGAGCACTTTCACGGTGCCGTCGGGAAGCTTCAGCAACTGCAAAATATTCGACAAGGTGCCGATTTGGTACAAATCGTCGAAACTAGGATCGTCCAGTTCGGCCTCTTTCTGGGCTACCAACAGGATTTGTTTGTTGTCCCGCATGGCGCTGTCCAGCGCCAGTATCGACTTCTCCCTGCCGACGAAGAGAGGTATGACCATGTGGGGATAGACTACGACGTCCCGCAAGGGAAGCACCGGCACCATTTTTTCCGGCTTTGCACGATTTTCAAGCGAGGTATTTTCCATTGGCCACCCGTGGATATTGAATTATGTACGCGTTGTTACTGAGTATATAGGTAAGCTTCGGGCAAAAAACAAGACTAAGCCCGATAAAAATCGGGAACGAACCGGCTCGACGGAAACGCTTCGGATGCGCGGATCGCCAAGAATTTTGCGGTTCTGCCACGATCAGTACGAAGAATTACTTAGATACGAATGTGCCGCGGAGATTCCCCGGCCCGAGCATGTTTTTATGCGGGGTGTATGAATTAGCCTAAATCAGGCGGTCGATGCAGCTGTAAATGGATTCGCGCCCGCCGGCGATCCGCCAGTCCGTAAACGGTTCCTTCTCGTTACAGCGGTTTTCAGGATAAATGCACGTAAGGTTGGAGTTGCGACGAACGATCGCCACTGTCAGGATCGGTGAATTCGGGCAGACGTTATGCCGAGGGGCGGGAACGAGGATGTCAGGTCAATGGCCGATCCGATGATCTTAAAAGACCGCGAACCGGCAGGTCGTCCATCGGACGCCGAAAACGAGCGCATGATCGAGTGCTATCGACGCCCGCTCGTTGCAAGGCATCGATAGCAAGGATACTTATTCTACCGAAGCGCAGTGCTTTTCTTCGGTTTGATAAATCAGATACGGATCCGATTCGCCACGGATGACCTTTTCGTCGATGACAACCTTGGAAACATGCTCGGCGGAAGGCAATTCGTACATCGTATCCAGCAGCACGTGCTCGAGAATCGTCCGCAGACCCCGCGCACCGGTTTTCCGTTCCATGGCCTTTCTCGCGATGATCCGCAACGCATCCTCGCGAATTTCCAGGTCGCAGCCTTCCATCTCGAACAATTTTTTGTATTGCTTGGCCAGTGCGTTTTTCGGCTCGGTCAGAATTTGAACCAGCGCCTGCTCATCCAATTCGTCCAGCGTTGCGACCACGGGCAGGCGGCCGACAAACTCCGGAATCAGTCCGTATTTGATCAGATCTTCCGCTTCCACGTCGGCTAAAACCTCGCCCACGTTGCGCCGCTCGTCCTTGGTTTTGACTTCGGCGGAAAAGCCGATGCCGCCTTTTTCGGACCGGGAGCGAATGATTTTTTCCAGCCCGGCGAACGCGCCGCCGCAGATGAATAGAATATTCGCTGTGTTGACCTGCAAGAATTCCTGCTGGGGATGCTTGCGCCCTCCTTGGGGAGGCACCGAGGCCACGGTGCCTTCGATCAGCTTCAAGAGCGCTTGCTGCACGCCTTCGCCGGACACATCGCGGGTGATGGACGGATTGTCCGACTTGCGGGAAATCTTGTCGATCTCGTCGATGTAGACGATGCCGGATTCCGCCTTCTCCACGTCGTAATCGCATTTCTGCAAGATCTTCTGGATGATGTTTTCGACATCTTCCCCGACATAGCCGGCTTCGGTCAGCGTCGTCGCATCGGCGATCGTGAACGGCACGTCCAGCAAACGGGCAAGCGTCTCGGCAAGCAAGGTTTTTCCCGATCCCGTCGGTCCGATCAGGAGAATATTGCTCTTGGCCAGTTCGACATCGTTTTTCTTCAGGTGGTTGTGCACCCGGAGCCGCTTGTAATGGTTGTAAACCGCAACGGACAAGATTCTCTTGGCTTTTTCCTGCCCGATGACATACTCGTCGAGTACGCTCTTGATCTCCTTCGGCTTGGGCAGCTTATCCACGCTAGCGGCAACATTCTCCTGAAGCTCTTCGCGAATAATATCGTTGCACAACTCGACACATTCGTCACAGACGAACACAGCGGGACCTGCAATGAGCTTTCTGACCTCATGCTGACTTTTTCCGCAAAACGAGCAGTAAAGAAGTTTCCCGCCCCCGTCTTTGCCGTGTTTATCCTCACTCATTGCAAACCTCTTATTCGTCAGATGACTGCTGTAGCAACCTGCGCGAACCAGCCGCTACCGGCATGTTTCCGCTAGTCCTTCAACCCCGAATTCCAGTCTAACCGCTAGAAGCCGGTTCCCGGCTAGCGAGCACCTTGTCGATTAGACCATATTGCGCGGCGTCTTCTCCACTCATGAAATTGTCGCGATCGGTATCGATCTGAATTCTTTCCAAAGGCTGTCCGGTATGTTTTGCCAGAATCCGGTTCAGTCTGTCGCGGGTCGATAGGATTTCGCGGGCATGAATGTCGATGTCGCTGGCCTGCCCCTGGAAACCGCCCAAAGGCTGATGGATCATGACCCTCGAATGGGGCAGGCAAAACCTTTTCCCGGGTGCGCCGCCGGCCAGCAGCAACGCGCCCATGCTGGCCGCCTGACCGATGCACATGGTGCTGACATCGGGCTTGATGAACTGCATCGTGTCGTAAATCGCCAGTCCCGAGGTGACGATGCCGCCAGGCGAATTGATGTAGAGATGGATGTCCTTGTCCGGATTTTCCGATTCCAAAAAGAGCAGCTGAGCAATGATCAGATTGGCCATGTAGTCTTCGACTTGGCCGACCACGAAAACGATTCGCTCCTTGAGCAAGCGGGAGTAGATATCGAACGCCCGTTCGCCCCGCGCGGACTGTTCGATAACGACGGGAACCAGACCTGTCGCCCGCGCATTGACGGTTTTCGCAAAATCGCCGGTAAACATGATGTGATCTCTCGGTTTGAATTTACGCCGCTTGTGAGAAACTGCCGGTAGCCTGCTGCATCAGATCGTGAAACGCGATTTTTTCCTCGGTTACCTTGGCTTTATCCAGCACCAAATCCACGACCTGGTCCTCCATGACCACGTTTTCCACCTCGCGAAGCCGCTCCGGTTCCGCATAGTACCAGCGCACCACGTCTTCCGGGCTCTCGTAGCTCTCGGCCAGCTCTTCGACAGTCGAACGCACCCGCTTTTGATCCACGGCAAGATGATTAGTTTCGATAAGTTTTCCGAGAATCAGCGCCAAAGCCACTCTTCTCCGCGCCAAAGGCTCAAGCTGCTCCTTCAATTTGGCTTCATCGAGATCCTGTCGCCGTTTCTGGGCTGCTTGCCGATAGGGCGCCAGCAAATGCTCCAATTCATCTTGGATTAAGGCGTTGGGCAAAGCAATCGCATTCTTGCCGAACAGGGCGTCCATCACCGAAGTTTTCGTTTTCGTCTGCAAGGCGCGCTTCATCTCGCGCTCCATGTTCTGGCGAATATCGCTGCGGAAGGCTTCCACGCCGCCTTCCTCGATGCCGTAGGCCTTGGCGAACTCCGCGTCCACCTCGGGCAGCAGGCTTTCCTCGATCTTCGATACTTCGACCGCAAACCGAGCCAGATTGCCGGCCAGCTTCTGGTTGGGATAATCCTCCGGAAAGGACAATTCGAATTCGAGCGACGATCCGGCCGCCGCGCCGACCAACCGGTCTTCGAATCCGGGAATCATCTGGTTCGCACCCAGGACAACGACCAGATCTTCGACTTTTCCGTCGGTGAACGACTCTTCGCCGATCTTGCCTTCAAACGAGATCGTGACACGATCGCCCGCAGCCGCCGCGCGTCCGGCTTCCTGCCAGGTTTTCCGCTGCTCTCTGAGGCGCCCGATCATGGCGTCGATATCCTGTTCGGTCACTTCCGACGCGAATCGCTTGACTTCCAAGGTTTCCAGCGGCATCAGCACGAACTCCGGCATCACTTCGAAATTCGCTTCATATTCCAGACCGCTGCCCTCGTCGGCGCGGTGGGCGGTGATCTGTGGCACTCCGGCCGGCTTGAGCTTTTCCTCCCGGACGGCTTCGTAGAAGCTCGATTGGATCAGATCCGAAAGGACCTCTTCCCGGACTTGCTGTCCGTACCGCTTTTTTACCAGACCTTGAGGCACTTTGCCGGGACGAAAACCGTCGATCTTGATCTGGTTCGCCAAAGATTTCAGGCGTGAGGCGATTTTTTCCTGGATTTCTTCCTCCGGTACCTGTACGGTCATTTTCCGGCTCAATTCAGATGTCGTTTCGACAGAAACTTGCATGTCGCTGTTACCTCAAGAATGGAAAAAAGTATCGGAGGGACTGGCCCGAAAAGCACAATCGCCTAAATTGCTGGCTGATGCGCCGAACTCTGATATCCGTAACCGGATATTAATGCAAAGAAGCCTGGCTTCCTGATGCGTACTGAGCACTTGGTGCGAATGGAGAGACTCGAACTCTCAAGGGTTGCCCCACTGGAACCTAAATCCAGCGCGTCTACCAATTTCGCCACATTCGCACATAAAATCTGCCTGGATTATACTCCGTTTACCGCGGATTTACCGGCGCGCCCCGTCTTCCCAAAATTCGACCCGTCAATCGGGCGCAATCTTTCTATTATAAAACGAGCGCATATTTTTTCATCTGTTCGTAACGCGCTCCCGGTTTTGCAGCCCACGCTTTCGCGGCCGGCCACGGCTATCGACCTGGAGATGAATGACTTGAATCGGCAGCAGGACAAGGAAGGCGTCGTCAAGTATCGTTTGGATTACACGGCGGCTCCATCCCTAAATCCCGGCATCGTCGCCGAACTGAATGCCTGGCGAACCATCCTTTACCGCCTCGGGCTCACCGGGCAGGACCCTCGGCGATATGACGGCCTGGCCTACGGCAACGTCAGCATTCGCCGCGGTTTGACGGCATTCCTCATCAGCGGAACGCAGACCGGCGGCCTGCCGGAGCTTTCGAGCGAGCACTACAGCCTGGTCACCGGTTTCAATCCGGAACGGAACTGGGTTGCCGCCGAGGGTCCGATACCGCCTTCTTCCGAAGCCCTGACTCATGCCGCCGTATACCGAAGCGGAGGCGGAATCGATTGCGTGCTGCACGTTCACTCGCCCGAAATTTGGGAAAAAGCCGAAGCCTTGGCCATTCCCGTTACCGACCGGCAGGTTGCCTACGGCACGCCGGAGATGGCCCGAGAGGTGGAATATCTGGTGCGAACGTCGAGAAGCCCGGTCATCGCCATGGGCGGGCACGAAGACGGCATCGTCGCTTACGGCGGCACCGTCGAAGAAGCCGCCGCAAGCTTGATCCGCAGCCTGGCCCGGGCGTTAGCCCAAGGTCACGGCAACTTCATGGCGAGCCCCGTCTGAATACAGCGGAATCCGCACCGTTCCCTGCTCGACGGACAATTCGCGTCCGTCCAAATCGGCCCGGACGATACTTCCGGACGTTTTATTCGGGTTCCGCACCCTGATGGCATAGCGCGTCCCGTTCTCCGGGTGCCGGTAATGGATCGCAAACTCCGGCCATTCGGCCGGCATGCAGGGCTTGAGTTCGATGAAAGCGCCGTCCTTCAGCCGAAATCCCAGAACCGATTCCAAGGCGACGCGATACATCCACCCCGCAGACCCCGTGTACCACGTCCAACCGCCGCGGCCTACATGCGGGGGCTCGCCGTAAACGTCGGCGGCGACGACATAGGGCTCCACCTGGTAAACATCGGTTTGTTCCCGCGTCCGCGCATGGCTGACCGGACTCAGCATTTCCAGCAGCCGCACCGCCCGGTCGTTCCGCCCGAGTTCGGCCATGGCGCGCACCACCCAGCACGCGGCATGGGTGTATTGACCGCCGTTTTCGCGCACGCCGGCCACGTAGCCCTTGATATAACCCGGATCATGGGGCGTGTTTACGAACGGCGGTGTCAACAGGCGAATCAGGCCGTCACGCTCGGAGATCAGTTGCGCTTCGACCGCGTCCAAAGCACGGTTGACCCGTTCCGCCGGAGCCGCGCCGGAAATCGCCGCCCACGCTTGGGCCAAAGCGTCGATGCGGCACTCGTCGCCTTCCTGGGTACCGAGAGGCGTGCCGTCGTCGTAGTACGCGCGCCGATACCAGCCGCCGTCCCACCCCGCGTCGTTGAGCGCCCGGTAAAGATGTTCCCGATAAGCGCGATAGGCTTCGATCCGCGCCAGGTCTCCGCGCTTCTCGCAAATCGGCAGGAATTCTTCGAGGACATGATAAAGAAAGAATCCCATCCAGACGCTCTCGCCGCGCCCTTCGCGGCCCACCCGGTTCATGCCGTCGTTCCAGTCGCCGGTGCCCATCAAGGGCAGGCCGTGCGCGCCCTGCGTCAGGGAGCGGTCCAGCACCCGGCAGCAATGGTCGTAAACGTCCGCGGACCGGCCCGAATCGTCGGGTTTCAGATAGGCTTCGTCCTCGCCGTCCGCCAGCGGGCGCGCCGTCAGAAACGGCGCAGATTCGTCCAGGACGCTCCAGTCTCCGGTGAAGCGGATATAAAACGCGGTCACGTACGGCAGCCAGACCAGATCGTCGGAAAACCGGGTGCGCAATCCCCGCTCCAGGGGTTCCGGATGCCACCAATGGAGCACATCTCCCTCGACGAACTGATGAGCGGCATGAAGCAGAATCTGGGCTCGGGTAAGATCGGGCCGCAGATAGACCAGAGCCGAGGCGTCCTGAAGCTGGTCGCGGTAACCGTAAGCGCCGCCGGACTGGTAAAACGCGGAACGCCCCCAGATTCGGCAGCTCAAGTTCTGATACGCCAGCCAGCCGTTGACCATCAGATCGATGGCGGGAGAGGGCGTCTCGACCCGGATTCCGGAGACGAAATCGCGCCAGAATTCTTGAGTTTCGGTCAGGGCGTTCTCGATGGCGCCCGCTTGCCGGTAGCGCTTGACGATCGCGCGGCATTCGCCTTCGGACAGGGTTTCGCCCAGGAGGAACGCGCACTCGAAGGTTTGGCCCGGTTCCAGCTCGATTTGAAGCTGAAACGCGGCGCACGGGTCGAGATTCGCTCCCTCCCGTCCGTCGAGCGTCGCTTGTACGGCCAGCGCGGCGGGAGCTTCCGCGTTGCCGTTGCGTCCGATGAAGCTCTCCCGGTCGGCCGTGAAATACAAGGCGCCGGGCTGTCCTGCCGCCGCCGCGAACGCGACGCCGTCGGAAAATTCCCCGGCCTGGCGGTTCACGGCGAGAAGCGCCGCGGTCTCCGGATCGTGCCGAACGGTCGCATAACGGCTGCTGTCGGCGGGGATTCCGCCCAAGACCAGGCGCTGGTAAGAGAACAGTGACAGGCGGCGGCGCCGAGCGCCGTCGTTCGTCAGGCGCCACCGGAAAATCTTGACCGGATCGCGGCGGGGCGCGAACAGGACGACATCCTGATCCAAGCCGTCGTAGGCGCTGACGAAGCGGCTATACCCGAATCCGTGGCGCGCCTCGTAAGCGGCGGGAGCGGGACACGGCCCCGGCAGGGGCGACCAGAACGCGCCGGTTTCCTCATCCCGAACATAAAGCGCTTCGCCGAACGGATCGCTGACGGGATCGTTGAACCACGGCGTCAGCCGATGTTCGCGGCTGTTCCGGTGCCAGGTATAACCCGCTCCCCGTTCGCTGACCAGAAAACCGAAATTTTCGCTGGCGGCCACGTTGATCCATGGGAGAGGCGGCCCCTGCAATTCACCGTCACTCCAGGCCAGGCGGACGACGTATTCGGCGCCGTCCGCGGAAAAGCCGCCGTAGCCGTTGAAGAAACGCAATTCCTCTCTCTGTGGTTCGTTTTTCGGCGGTTGCGGCGTCAAAACGGCGCGGCGCGCTCTCGCGCCCGAATCCGAAAGCTCCGCTTGAAGAGACGGCATTCTTTCATCGACCACCAGACGCGCGGCGGCGAACAGCACGTCCAGATCGGCCGGCGCAATAATCTCTTCCGCGCGGACGAAGATATTCTGTTCGAGTCCGTCCAAATCGCCGAAACCGGATTCCGCCCCTCGGCTCAAGATCACCAGCGCAAAACGGAGCCCTTTCGCCAGCCAATAGCGTTGCGCCTTGATCAATTCGCCGGCTCGGGAATCCCGGCTATCGTTCCCGACGCGGAGAAGAACGATCGGCCGGTAGAACGGCAAACCGTAGCGGTCGAGCCGGATCAGAGAGCCGGAAGCCCTTTTCAGCACCGAGTCCGGCGCGCGAAGCTTCGGATCGCCGTATAGTGCCGCTCCGGCGAGGGATTGAAAAAACTCCGCCTCCGTTTCGGTCATGGCAAGCCGCCGGAGGAGGTCCCGCTCCCATTCGGCGGCGCGGTCATAGAGACTGTTCACGGCATCGCCGTCGGAGTAACGCTCGACCAGATCCAGCGCCGCTGCCCGGTCGTCGGCGGCGCCCAGCAGGAAAACCGCTTCTTCCTGCGCGCCCGGACCGAGTTCCAGGCGGCGGCGCAGCGCGAACACGGGGTCGAGCACATTGCCGACGCCGCCCGCCAGCGGTTGTGGGCCGAGAAGCGCCCAGGGCGCCGCCGGTGTCCGGTTGCGGCCGAGAAAACGCATCCGGTCGGTTTCGTATTCAAGTTTCCCCGGTCCGAGCGCCGCGCCGACCAGCCACGGATAAGCCTCGTAAGCGCTGCGCGGCCTGCGCCGGGCGAGCAGCGCTTCCCGTTGCGCCACGAACTCGGTTTGCACGAACAGCTTGGAGAAGGCCGGGTGCGACGCATCGGCGGCCGGATGATTGAGCACCACTTCGAGATAGCTCGCGACTTCGATCCGCCTGGGCCGATCCGAACGGTTCCTCAGCGTGACGCGGCGCACCTCCAGATCCTCGTCGGGACTGACGCACGCCTCCAAAACAGCCTCGATGCCCGCATTCTCGCACCGAAGCGTGAAACGGCCGGGCTCGTATTGGGCGGCGCGCGATTCGGACGCATTCCCCGCCGGCTGCAAGCCCAGCGACCAGAATTCGCCGCTGTCGGGGTCCCGGAGGTAGATGAACCATCCCTCGCCGTCCTCGACGCGGTCTCCGTTCCAGCGGGACAGCGCGCATTCGCCGCGCATGGAGAAGCCGGCGCCGGCGGACGTCAGCAATGCCGTGTAGCGTCCGTTGGACAGAAGGCGCGCCGGCGGGACCGAGCCGTTCGGGCGAACGGGCTCGGCAGGGATGGAATCGAGGCTCATAAGGACTCCTTGGTCAGGTATCGAAATCACTCGGCTTGCAGCGTAACCGCCGCTTTATAGTTTAGGGTCACTTCCGCGGGAAATTCGCCGATCACTGCCTGATCGGCGGTAAACGTATCGATGGCCTTTCCGTTGACGGCAACCGATCGGATGGGGCGGTCGGCAGGCGCCTTGAGAACGATCTTGCCGGGCGGCAGGGCGAGATCGCCGGAAAGGACGAGCCGCAATTTATCCGGTTCTTCCTGGCGGAGCTTGTAGCTCAGGGTTCCGTACCAAGTGGGCAGGCGTTTCACGCCCACGTCGCCGCCGCCTTCCAGCCAGCTTTTCGGAATCCCCGCCGCCAGAACCAAGGCCTGATCGCTTTCGCGTTCGTAAGCGTACAGCGCCCGCATCGCACGAACGAATTCCGCGCCGATCCAGGCATGGGGCATATCGCCGATGAACTTCGGGTGCCTGGGATCGCGCCAGACGACTTCCGCCCAGTGGTTCCAACCGGCGGGCCGCTGATCCTTGAGCAGATAGTTCAAGAGCTCCAGCGCCTGCTCGCGCCGCTCCATGCGGACTAGCGCTTCGACGGTGCGCACTTCGTAAGGCGTGTACGCGACCCATTCCAGCTTGTCGTCGCGACGCTTCTTAAAATATTCGAAGAAATCGTCGAAGGTCTTGCCCAGCGCATCTACCGGAAGATTGACCTGTTCGCCGCCGACCGCCACGGCCATGGCGGTGGCGGTAGCGTCGAAATCGCCCAGTTCGGCGGAACCCGGCATGAAGGCGATCTTGTGCCGGGCCATCGAGCGCTTGATGGATTGGTACAGATCGCCGCGGAAATCGTCCCGCAGAGTGCCGAAATGCGCGGCATTGTCTTCGTCCATGACCAATGCCGCCAGATCGGCGGCATCCTTAAGGCCCCGCAGCGTCCAAAAGCCGTCCCAGTAAGAGTGCACCGGATGGGCGCTGTACCCCTCGTGGCTGATGGACTCCGGCATCATGCCGAAGAACATCATCTTTTCGGCGGATCTGTACTCTTCGCTCTTGCGTTGATTGCGCAAATGCTCGATGTACTGCACCGCCTTCACGACCGTCGGCCACATCTCGTAGACGAAGCCGATGTCGCGCGTGTAACGGTAGTATTCGGCGACCGCGTAGACGAACTCGCCGTGGCTGTCGTTCTCGGGCACGCTGTCGGGGCCCCGGTGATCGACGCAACAGGGAATCTTGCCGTTGGGAAACTGGAACCCGGCGTACCATTCGATGAAATGCCGCACTTCTTCGGTGTACCCCATGCCGAGCAGGGCCGCGGACATCAAGGCCGCGTCGCGGATCCAGGAGCGGGCGTAGGAGCGCGAGCCCGGATACAGCGCCGCATCGTCCCGATTGATAAAAATATAGGCCAGATTGCTTCTCACGGTGTCGCGGAGCTTTCGCGCCTCGGGCGGGACGATCAGATCGGCGCGGACGATCTTGGCCTCCCAGAAGTTGACGGCCTCCCGGAACCGCGCCCGCCCGAACGCGCTGCCGTTTCCCTCCAGGATATTGGCGGCTTCCAGGATGGCCTCGGGATTCCGGTACGGAATCCCGAGGTAAATCTCCCGCGAGGCGCCGGGAGGCAGGTCCAGCTCGTATTCCAGGACGCCGGACGCATAGCCGAAGGTGTCATGGGCCTCGGTCTGCTGCGGCACCTTGCCTTCCATCAGGAAATCGGTAATCGAACCCTGGTCGAAGGTCGTCGCGCCGAAATGATTAGGCGGGGTCAAGGGAATGATCGAACGCTTCTCGTCGATCCGAACGATTCGCCCGTCCTGCTTGATATCGTGGATCTGCGCCACGCCGCCCACCATATTCAAGGCCTGCCAGGGCGGATTGACCTGAAACGGGCGGATCGCCAGCAACAGCTTTACCTGCTCGCGCTCGCTGCCGTTGTTTTCCACCCGGTAGCGTGCATAAAGCGCCGGCTCCGGCTTACCGACCGCGAAAGCCGTCGTTTTCAGCTCGACCGAGTCGGACCGCCAGGTTACCGAGGGCACCGGCAGATAGCCGCGTTCGAGTTCCTGTACCGGAGAAACCTCGTTCCAGGTGACGAGCTTGCCGCGCGTGTACAGGAAGGGCTCGATGGAAAACGCGCTTTTGTCCACCTCCAGCGCTCCCTCCTCGTTCAGCAGTCCTTCCTTGTCGCTGCCGTTGGCGCCGACGACCGTGAAATAACTCTGTTCTCCGTAAAAATATTTCGGGTAGGTGCCGCGCGGCGCTTCGCGGGCGATGGTTTCGAAGAAAGCGTTCGGCGAGGCGGAAAAATCGAAGGGCTTCACGGTCAAGGCGCTGATGCCGTACCCTTGCCCGCGGCTGCTTTTCTGCAGTTCCAACCTGAGATAGCGGGACTCGGCGTCCGGCATGTAAATGTAATCGCGGCGCCCGTTGCCCAGGCTGACCGTATACACCGGCTGCCATTGCTTGCCGTCCTGGGAAATCTGAACCTGGTAAGCCGTGGCGTAATCGTCGCGGTCCCATTCGACGATCAAGCCGCCATACTCCCGGCGTTTCAGAAAATCGACCTGCAACCACTGGCTTTCGGCCAGTGCGCCGCTTCGCCACGAGGTTTCGGGCTTTGCATCCAGCACCGATTCCGGGCCGTGATCCTTGGCGGCGGTCGAGGCCGTGACCTTGGGCGTGAGATCGTAGGCGGTAATCGGCTCGCGCTTCTCGAAGCGGAAATCGTCGATCCAGATCGATCCCTTGCCGCCCGTGCTCGACGTGATGGAAAACTCGATGAATCCAACCTGCTTGAGCGGTGCGTTGGACGGCCCCCACGCGAAGTCGAACATGCGTTTTTTCACGCGGTACTGCTGCCAGTCCACCGGCAGCTTGAAATCGAAACGCCGCCGCCACCAGACGTTATCCCCTGCGGGATCGACGATCTTGAACTCGACGTTGTTCGTCGGCGCTTCCGCCCGCGTGTAAAAGGTGAAGGCGTAGTTTTCGGGCAGAGGGATGGAGAACTTCTTGCGCACGGTGACGAAACCCGTGCCGCCCCGGAAGTCGAAATCGAGCCGCATTCCCATGCCGGTCCGGCCGGTATCCTGGGCCAACTCCACATGGGTGCCTTCCGCGGCCAGGGCGGTCCAGCCGCTCAGGGTCTCGAAATCGTCCAGGACCACCGCCGCGGGATTGGCCGCCCGCGCCGAACCGAACCCCGCCAGCCAAGCCAAGCTCCACAAGAGCTTGATCAGTTTTTGTCTGTTCATGTCTGTCAATCGGAAAAGCCGGTCTTCTCTAGATATAGACAAGCTTCGAGATCGTCTTGACGAGAGGGTAAGCGCGATTCCCCCGGCCGGCAAGCGCGGAGGTCCTCTCCCCACGAATAAAAAAATCGGGTTTAATCCCCCGGTTTCGCTTTCCCGACCCGATACCCGTAAATCCGATGCGCCCCGTCCGCCACTGGCTACCCTCGTCCTTTCTACGCTACTCCGCCGCTTTTCAGGTCATCGGCGGGTCCGCCGCGCTTCTCGCCCCCGAGGGATCGGCGCATCTCGTCGAGGCGCTCGCCGCCAATCACGCCATCGTGTTCGGCGCGAGCTTCTGGCCCACCAGCCCGCTGCTCGGTCCCAATCTCACCCGTCTTCCCGCCGAGCGGGCGGAACGCAAGGAAATCGCACTGACCTTCGACGACGGTCCCGATGCCGAAACCACGCCGCGGGTGCTCGATCTGCTGGACCGCTACCGGGTCAAGGCCAGCTTTTTCTGCATCGCCGCCCGGGCCGAAAAACACTCGGAACTGGTTCGCGAAATCGTGTCGCGAGGCCACCGCATCGAAAATCACACGTACCGCCACGCCCACACGTTCGCCTTGAGCGGCCTCGGGGGCTTCATGGAAGAAATCGGCCGGGCGCAAGCGGTGCTCACCCATCTCGCGGGCGTTTCGCCGCATTACTTCCGGGCTCCCGTCGGCATGCGCAACCCGTGGCTGCAACCCGCACTGAGCAGCCTGGATCTGACCCTGGTGTCGTGGACGCGCCGGGGCTACGACGCCGTGTTCGGCGATCCGGAAAAGATCGTGCGGCGCTTGTCGAAAAACCTCCGCAGCGGAGACATCTTGCTGCTGCACGACGGTTCCTCGGCGCGGGACCGGAACGGCCGCCCCGCCGTGCTGGAAGCCTTGCCGAGACTGCTGGACGAAGTGGCCCGGACGGGCCTCGTCCCCGTACCGCTCTGACCCAAGCCCGACGGACGTTACGGGATTCCGTTAAACTGCCGATCGATGGCGGGGGCTGCCGGCGCGGGCAAGCGCGCGACCACGTCGATTTTTTCCCCGAACGACCGCGAGACGATCTCGCCGCCGGCTTTCTCGACCTGGTAAGTCAGCGGCTGAAGTTTCGCATAATCGATCCTCAGTCTGAGTACGGCATATTCGACATAGGGCATCAGGGAGGCTTCGTCCAGGGCCATTTTGGCCGTGCCGCCGTAGGCCCGGACCAGTCCGCCGGCCCCCAGCTTCACGCCGCCGAAATAGCGGACGACCGCGACCAAAGCATTGATGACGTCGAGGCCGGAAATATGCGCGAGAATCGGCTTTCCGGCCGTGCCGCCCGGTTCTCCGGCATCACTGAAATGGGCGGCGATGCCGCTTCCGGTTTTGATCCGGTAGGCGAAGGCGAGATGGTGCGCCGTCGGGTGCATCGATGCGATTTCGACCAAACGCGAACGCAGCTGCGACTCGTCGGCGCAGGGCAGGGCATAGCCGATGAAGCGCGAATGGTTGACGGTAAGGCTGACTTCCGATCCTTTTTCGATGAGATACATGGTTTAGAAAGACTGAAATCGCGAGTCTAAAATCCCGCACGGGATCTATCATGCCGCTGTGGAGGATGGATCGGTATATTCGTGCGGAACTGCTCAGGATCGGCACTGTTTTGGGACGTAATATCTGGCGCATCCAGAAAATTGCTCTTGGCCGATCCATTGATGCCCACCAGGCAGATCAACGGTCCCAGCCGGACGTCACAATGGCCGATGTTCTTATAGTTGCTCGGTATGGCGTGGTGGATACAAGGGGGATCGTTCATGCCATGTTTTTCTGCTTCATACGAATGCGGTGTCCGATTCGCGGTGTGTCCTATGCCTTCAATCGTAGCTACATGTAATAGCCATAGCGAATCTGCGGTTTATTGTTATCGTCTAGCACAGCGTGGCTGAAATAGGGTTCATTAGGTGGCGACCAAAGACCTTCCGGCATAAGTCCACTTGAACGGCTTAGCCAAAGTCCGGTGAGAAATAGTCTCCGCGTCACAGCGCCACCACCAGGAAACCGAAACCTTCGGCGGCGCGGCATTGACGGGCGTCGGCGGAAACGAAGACATCCGCGGCGCAGGCTAGCGCGGCGCCCAGGTGGATGGCGTCCATGCCCCGCAGGAGGTTGGATTCCAATGCCTTGACCGCATGTCGGATGACTTCGGGGGTGGTGTCGCAAATGAACGCGTCGGCGATATCCTCCATCAAGTCGCTCTTGATGGTCCGGTATTGAGCCTCGGTGAGACGGCCTTCCCGCTGTAGTCGGCAGAAGGCGGAAATCAGCTCGGGAACGGCGATGACCGAAAGGGCCAGTTCGCTCGCCCGTTCGCACCAGGCCAGCACCTCGGCGGTGCCGGCTTCGTCGATATAGCGCTTGGCAAAGGCGGAGGAGTCGAAATAGACGCGCATCAGTCGCCGCGTTCGTCGTGGATCAGCCGGCTGATCTCTTCGCCGCCGATGGCGAGCGGGCGCGCCTGGCGCCGTTTCCAGGAAGGAAGCTCCGCACAAATGGGACGGATCTCGGCGATGGGCTTCCCGTTGCGCAACACGCGCACAGTCTCTCCTGCCTCTACCAAGTCGAAAAACGTCTTGGCGTGGTTGCGGAGTTCGGTAAAGGTGGTCTCGCGCATGTGCATTCTCCATCGGAAAATGTACATGAGTGTACATCAAAACTTAAGCCGTCCACCGGTTCCGATAGAACGGTTGGGCATGGATCGCCGGCCCGCACCGGCTGGTACGTGACTGCACGCCTCCTTTTTCTAGGAGATGTTTGGTTGAAAATGATCGAAACTACGAGTCTAAGATCGTGCGTCAACCCATCATACCGCAGCCGGCCTTAACGCTTTAAAAACGAAAGATTCCCATGAAACCGGTGTTTCATCCCGCTCTGGTGAACGATGTATTCGGCGATCCTGCGGTTTACGTCGATTTCCTGTTCGAAAAGCGCGCGCTGCTGTTCGACCTGGGCGATCTGCGAAAACTGGCCACGCGCAAAATTCTCAGGATTCGCGATGTGTTCGTGTCCCATGCCCACATGGATCACTTCTTCGGATTCGACTGGCTGCTGCGCCTGTGCCTGGGCCGGGAAATCCGCATCCGGTTGTCCGGGCCGGCCGGCTTTATCCGCCAGGTGGAAGCCAAGCTCGCGGGTTACACCTGGAACCTGGTGAAAAACTACGACACCGATTTTACCCTGGACGTGACCGAGATTTTGAGCGAAACCGAAGCTCGAAGCGCCCGATTTCGCTGCCGTACCGGATTTTGCCGCGAAAACGAGCGCAACCTCGCCTTGAGCGGCGGAGTTTTGCTCGACGAGGAGAATTACACCGTCCGGTTCAGTCTGCTGGATCACAAGATTCCGTGCCTGGCTTTCGCGCTCCAGGAAAAACAGCACGTCAACATCTGGAAAAACCGCCTGGACGAACTGGGCCTCGAACCGGGACCCTGGCTTCAGACCTTCAAGCGAGCCGTGCTCGACGGATTGCCCGGCGATACGCCCATCGCCGCCCGGCGGCGCGGACAGGACGAAACGGCGTATTGCCTGGACGATCTGGCCGGAACCATCGCCCGCGTTTCCGCCGGACAGAAAATCGCGTACGTGACCGATGCCGTCTATCACGAGGCGAATGCCGAGCGCATCGTCCGATTGGCGAAGAATGCCGACCAGTTCTTCATCGAGGCCGTGTTCGGCGAAGCTCTCGCCGAGCGCGCCGCGCAAAAATATCACCTGACCGCCCGCCAGGCCGGAAGCCTGGCCCGCCGCGCCGGGGCCAAATTCCCCGTGCCGTTTCATTTCTCGCCGATCTACCATGGTCGGGAAAACGATCTCAGGGAAGAGTTCAAGCGGGCGTTTCGGGGGTAATGGCGTCGAATCCTGCCGTTCCGAGAAACCCGGAAGACCGGCTTTTGGCTCAAGTTCGTTAAACTCAGGGGCCGGCCTCGCTTCTAAGGGATATACCCGGAAGCCGAGGAGGACACATGGCTGTCAAGCTCGCGGTCATTTACTACAGCGCCACGGGGACTACGTACCGATTGGCTCGCGGCATCGAGGAAGGCGCCGGACAAGCGGGCGCCGAAGTGCGCTTGCGCAAGGTGCGCGAACTCGCTCCCGAAGAGGCCATTTCGTCCAACCAGGGATGGGCGGCGCATCGGCTGGAAACCCAGAATGTGGCGGAAGCGGCCCTGGACGATCTGGTGTGGGCCGATGCGATCGTTTTCGGCACGCCGACCCGCTATGGATTGCCCACCGCCCAGCTCAAGCAGTTCATCGACAGGACGGGACCTTTGTGGACCAAAGGGCAATTGGCGAACAAGATCGTCTCCTCGTTCACCAGTACGGCGACGCCTCACGGCGGACAGGAAACGACGATCATCGCCCTCAACAATACCTTCTATCACTGGGGCGCCATCATCGTCGCGCCGGGCTACGTCGATCCCATCCAGTTCCAGGCCGGAAATCCCTACGGCGTGTCCTTTACGAGCAACAACGGGCAACTCAAGCCGGACGACGTGACGATGGCCGCGGCGAAATTTCAGGGCAGGCGCGTGGTCGCGGTAACGGCGCAATTCCTCGCCGGTCAAAGACAGTAAGCCGACCGGAGCGTGCGCGGCGTGTTGGAGGAATGGCCATGGTGCAGCTTCACGACAAGGATACCGGCGCTTTCGTCGGAGAAATCGGCGACTGGCAGCTTCGGCAGTTGATGGATGCCCTGGAAGAGGAGAGCTCGAACGACAGGGATTATTTCATCGATCAGGCCGAGCTGGAGTTCCTGGAAGAGCAGGGAGTCGATCCGGCGCTAATCGGTCTGCTGCGGACGGCTTTGGGTAACAGGGATGGCATGGAGATCGTTTGGGGGAAATCGTAAACCGAGAGGATTGCCCGAGGGTCTCGCGAGCCGCCGGCGATGGGGCGGCGGCTGCCCGGGCGATCCGCGAACTTTTCAAATCGTGCGACTGACAAGGAGGCACTATGCAAAGCAAAGCCAAGATTCTCGGACATCCGGCCCATCCGATACTGATCGTGTTTCCCCTCGGACTGCTGGCCACTGGCGTCGTCTTCGACATCATCTATCTGATGACGGACTCTCCGAATTTCGTGACGGTCGCCTATTGGATGATCGCGGCGGGTATCGTCGGCGGGCTGATCGCTGCGCCGTTCGGCCTGATCGACTGGCTGGCCATACCGTCCAACACCCGCGCCAAGCATATCGGACTGATGCACGGCGCCGGCAACCTGGTGGTGCTGCTGCTTTTCATCGGCAGTTGGTGGCTCCGGCGGGACAACGATTTTCCCGGAGCCTGGGCGTTCGTTCTGTCGTTTGCCGGTTTCGCGCTGGTCTTGATCACCGGTTGGCTCGGCGGCGAATTGGTGGACCGCTTGGGCGTCGGCGTCGACGATGACGCCGGCTTGAACGCGCCGAACTCGCTGTCCAAACGGTTGACGCACTAGCGAATGCGGCCGGGCGAATCCCGCTACCGGCCCAGTCGCTTGTCCAAACTCAGATCGCCGGGGCCATGGGCGAAGATGACCATGAATCCCCCGGCGATCGCGACGTTTTTCAAGAACATGATGGTTTGCACCTTGTCGCTGAAATCGAGGTGAAAGAGCAGCGCCGCCGCGATGGAAAAACCGGCGAGCGCCAGGGCAAACCACCGGGTGCGCCATCCGAGCATGATGGCCGCCGCTCCTCCGATCTCCAGCGCGATGACCAGCGGCAACAGCACGCCGGGCACTCCCATCGATTCCATGTAGGTTTGAGTGCCGGTAAACCCGCCGATCTTGTTGAAGCCCGACAACAGAAAAATGACGGACATGAAAATCCGTCCGATAAGGTCGGCGTAACGGGACATGGTGACAGACATGTTGCCTCCTTGTAAGTCAATGCGTACGCTGACAGATAAACTCTCCGTTTCGGTATACCACTTTAATGCGGCAGAGGGGAATAGGGCGCGTCCTGGCGTCGGGATCGGCGGATTCGAATCCGCGGGGGCGGTCCGCCGCTGATCGCTTGTTCGGCAAATCCCCAGGTCTTCGGCGCCGGCAGCCGGTTAAAATAAACCTGTTCAATCGATTTTTAAAAAGAGTAATCCCATGCAGAAAGCCTTGGCTGAAGCGCTGGATCGGGCGCCGATGGGCGTTGCGATCGTGCGGGACCGGCAAATTCTTTGGGTGAACGATCGCTTGGCCCAGTGGTTCGATATGGCGAAGAACCCGCTCGCCGGGGCCGCCCTGTTCGGCGGCGACGACAGGCTTTGCATCGTGCGCCCGGCGGGGCCGTTGTGGCTGCGGCGCGAACGCGGCGCACTCGCCGACGGCCTCGAAGCGTACTTCTTCGAGGACGTGACCGAACAGGTTCGGATCGAACAGGATTGCGCCCGGCTCCAGGAACGGGTTAGTGTCCTGAACACCAAGGATGTGGACACGGGGCTCTTAAACCGGAACGCCATTCTTCAGGCCTTGGAGAGGCACGTGAGCCGCAGCCGGCGTTACGGCAACGCCTTGTCGGTGGTTCGCGTCACGCTGGAGGTGCCTCATGGCGCGACGGCGGAAACCGCGCTGCACGAGTTCGCACGCGAATTGAATGCGCAACTGCGCTGGGCCGACCAAGTCGGCCGCCTCGACGAAACGAGTTTCCTTTTGATTCTTCCCGAGACCGGCCGCGCCGATGCGGAAGCGCTTGCCATCAAGCTCGGCGACGAGCGGCTGGCATTGGCCGGCACGGCAATGCGGCGGATCGATTGCGCGGTCGCTTCCTGGCAGAAGGGCGACGATGCGAGGAAGCTCATGCTGCGCGTTTATCCCGACGCAGGCGGTCTGAAATTACGCCCATGACGGTGAGTACGCCGGGCGCGGCAAAACTGCGCGCGATCAAGCTGGGAAATCCGGGCGAGGACATCGGCCGGAAGGAACTGGCCGCCATCGTCGGGCGCTTCCAAAGCCTGCACCGGCTTCAGTTGCAGCGCATTCAGGAGCACCAGACGCCGCGCCAGCACGATTTTCTCGATTTGCTGCCGCTGCTGTTTCATTGCAATCACCCCATGCTGCCCGGCTTCGTCTCTTCCGAGACGCCGGCCGGCATCCCGGACTATGTGCCCGGCCGCCGAACGCTGCTCGCCGTCAAGCGTCTGAGCAAAAGTTTCGAATACAAGCGGCGCGCGTTGACCGACTACCCGATACACGGCATTTACCTGATGGGCAGCGTCAGCAGCATCGCCTATTCCCGGAAAAGCGATCTCGATATCTGGCTGTGCCATTCGGGCTCGCTGAGCGAAGTCCAGTTGGACGAACTGCGCCGCAAGGCGGCCGGCGTGGAGCAATGGGCCCGATTCCTGGGGCTGGAGGCCCATGTTTTCCTCATCGATACGGACCGCTTCCGTCTCGGCGTCGGCGCCCCCATGTCGACCGAAAACTGCGGCAGCTTGCAGCACCATCTGTTGCTGGAGGAGTTCTACCGTACCGGCGTGTGGATCGCCGGCCGCGCCATGGCCTGGTGGCTGGTGCCGCCGGACCAGGAAGAGCGGTATGGCGATTACCTGAACCATCTGAGAGAAAAGCGTTTCGTCAACGAGGAGGATCTCATCGATTTCGGAGGGCTCGAGGCCGTCCCGCCCGACGAATTCCTCGGCGGCACGCTTTGGCAGCTGCACAAGGCCATCGAGGCGCCTCACAAATCGCTGCTCAAGCTGTTCCTGATGGAAAGCTACGCCAGCCGCTATCCCCGCACCCGATGGCTTTGCACCCGCTTGAAGGCCGCGGTGTATGACGGGAACCTGGACGACCGCGAGCTCGACTCTTACATCCTCATGTACCGCGACGTGGAGCAGTATCTGTCGGAACGGGGCGAGCCCGAGCGGCTGGAGCTGGCGCGGCAATGTTTCTATCTCAAGCTCACCGAGCTGGCGAGGTTCAAGGGGGGCGTGGAAGCCGAGAAACGTCGGCGGCGGGAGATCCTGCAGGCGATGATCCACGCCTGGGGATGGTCGCCGCAGCGCATCCGGGATCTGGACGAACGGCGCCACTGGACGGTAGCCAAGGCCTTGCTGGAGCAAAAAGTCATCGGCCGCGAATTGACCCGGAGCTATCAGGCGGTGAGGCAATTCGCGCTGGAGCACGCCCGCATCGAAGGGCCGGCCGGAGAGGAAATCAAGCTGTTGGGACGCCGGCTTTCCGCCGCCTTGGAGCTTAAGCCCGGCAAGGTGGAAAAACTGAACCTGGATAGCGGCGACCGCATCGAGCCGAAGGATTTTTCGGTGCACGAAGTGCGCCTGGCGGACGGCGAAACGGGGTGGATCTTGTACGCCGGGCGGATCGGTCCCGCGGATGCGGGAAGGGCGCCGTATCTGAAAAAGGCCCGCAGCCTGGTCGAGCTTCTGGCCTGGCTGTCGCTCAACGGGCTTTACCATCGCAGCGCCCACCTTTTTCTGGAAACCGTCGAAAGCGCATTGACGTCCCAGGAGCTCAAGAACACGCTGCATGCGCTGAACGGCTTTCTTGCGGACAACCGCAGCGAGCCGGAGTCTCTGGACGACTACGGCCGGGCTCCGCGCGCGGTTGCCGCGGCGTTGTTCGTCAACCTGGGCGTCGACGTCGATTCCGAACGCCGCGACGGCTTCAGGCTGGCCAGCAGCCGTCACGACGCGCTGAGCTACGGCCACGAACGGACCAGCCTGGTCCACCAGGTCGACGCCATCTTCTTGACGTCGTGGCGGGAAACCTTGGTCAAGCGTTACCAAGGCTTGTCCGGTTTCCTCGATTGCCTCGCGGATCTCGTCAACGAATCCCTGGCCGATGAATCTCGCGTCGAGTGTTTCTGTTTCGTCGAGGGACGGGCCCGAACCATCGCCCTGAGAGTTAAGGAACTTTACCGGGATTTGAAAGCGGCCTTTTCGAAGCCGGACGATTCGCTGCGCTATGTCTTGCGCGGCGGTCAGGAGTTCTACCTGTTCGATCGGCAGGGAACGAGCGTCCGTTTTTGGGGCGTGCCCGGCGTAGACCGCTTGTATGCGGAGTTGTCCGCTCCCCGCTCCGCGTTTTCTCCGGTCGCTTTCGACCGCGCCGCCCTGGAAGGCGATCCCCTGCCTTCGATATACGGCCTTAACCGGCCAGGGGTCATTCAGGTCTTTTGCCTGCCGGAATACGGGCAGGTGAAGGTCTACATCCTGGACGAGCGGGGTTCGCTGTTCCACCGGGTCCACGAGGCGGTCGGGCCTCAACTCTTGCTGGGACCCTATGCCTCGTTTCTCGGCGACATCCTGCAGCGCTACGTGCTCGCCGCCGGCGGAATCGAATATTACCTGGTGGAATACCGCGCTACCGGCGGCTATAGCGTGAAATCCGCCGGCTTTCAGCCCAATCCGGTCAGCCGGATGCTCGAAATCCGGGTCTTCGCGCAAGAGACTGCTTCCGGCCGCACGGCCTATGCCATTTTCTGCAACGATTCGGAATTCTCGTCCATGGAGGCGGGACAGGACGTGTTTTCCATGGCGGCGGCCCATATCATGCGGCTTCGTCAAAGCGGAGAGCGCTATCCCATCTATATCACCGATATCGACGTGCCGCTGTCCATTTTGGGCGTGAATGCACCGGAGGAACTGCAAACGGTTCACTTCCTTAAATTCAAAGAGAAGATCGAAGAGCGCTTGAACGCCTGATCATCCGTTATAAAAAAAAGAGCTTCTATTCTTTTTTGTAATTTGAATCCCGTCTAAAATGGGCCGTTTCTGAACGGCAACTCTTTTTCCCGAGGCAAAAAAACTGGTATGAGCGGACAGGCTTGGCTGGCGGTCGGCGTCGTTTTGGGGTGCTTGAGCTTGATGCTTTTCACGGCCGCCGCACCTGAGCTGATACTGCTCGGCGGGGTCGCGGCGCTGCTGGTCGCGGGCGTGCTGACGCCGGAGCAGGCCCTGAGCGGCTTTTCCAACGAGGGTATGATGACCGTCGCCCTGATGTACGTGGTGGTGGCGGGCATCCGGGAGACCGGCGGCGTCGATATGCTGGTCCAGCACGTGCTCGGGCGTCCGAAATCCTTGCGGGGCGCCTTGTTGAGGCTGATCGTGCCGGTCACCTCGGTGAGCGCCTTCATGAACAATACGCCGCTGGTGGCGGTCTTTCTGCCGGCTGTTCTCACCTGGGCGAAGCGCCTGCAAATCTCGCCGTCGAAGCTTCTCATCCCGCTCAGTTACGCCGCGGTGTTCGGCGGTACCATCACCCTGATCGGCACCAGCACCAATCTGATCGTCAACGGCCTTCTGCTGCACAGCGGCAGGCCGGGGCTGGGGCTGTTCGACATCGCCTGGGTTGGCGTTCCGTGCTCGATCCTCGGGGTGTTCTACATCGGGTTTCTGGCGCCCCGGCTGTTGCCGGAGCGCAAGCCGGCCAGCGCCGTGTTCGAGAATCCCAAGGAATATACGGTCGAGATGTCGGTCGAGGACAACGGGGCGTTGGTGGGCAAAACCATCGAAGAGGCCGGTCTCCGCCATTTGCAGGGACTTTACCTGGTGGAAATCGAACGCGGCGACGAAGTGCTGGCCGCGGTCGGGCCTTACGAACGTCTCCAGCCCGGCGACCGGCTGGTTTTTGCGGGCGTCAGCGATTCGGTGGTGGAATTGCAGCGGATCAAGGGCTTGCTCCCGTCGGCCGATAAATCCTTCACCCTGGAGGATAGAAAGCACCGCGAACGCGTGCTGGTGGAGGTGGTCGTTTCGCCGCAATGCGCACTGGTGGGCAAGACCATCAAGGAAGGCCGTTTTCGCATGGTCTACGGCGGCTCGGTGATCGCCGTGGCGCGCAACGGCCAGCGCATCTCCGGCAAGATCGGGGAAATCCGGCTGGAGCCGGCGGATACGCTGTTGCTCGACGTTCGCCCGCCGTTCCTGGAGCGGCATCGGAATTCCAACGATTTCCTTCTAATCAGCCAGGTATCCGAGTATTTGCCGGTTCGCCACGAGCGCGCGGGCATGGCCTGGCTGATTTTGGCCGCCGTGGTGCTGAGCGCGTCTTTCGAATGGCTGAGCATGCTGAAGGCGGCGATGCTGGGCGCGGCCGCCATGCTGCTGACGGGATGCTGTTCCGTGCCGACCGCCCGAAAAAGCCTGGACGGCCAGGTCTTGCTCGCCATCGCGGCCTCGTTCGGCCTCGGCAAGGCGCTGGAGGTATCCGGCGCGGCGTCGGGAATCGCGCAGGGCTTTCTGAGTATCGCGGGAGACAATCCGCTGCTGGTGCTGGTGCTGTTTTATATCCTGACCGTCGTGTTGACCGAACTGCTCAGCAACAATTCGGTGGCGGTGTTGATGTTTCCCCTCGCTTTGGCCGTTGCGGACAAGCTGGACGTGAGTTTTTGGCCGTTCATCATTGCCGTGATGATTGCCGCCTCCATGGGCTTCTCGACCCCCATCGGCTATCAGACCAACTTAATGGTTTACGGCCCCGGCGGTTACCATTTCAGGGATTTCGTCCGTTTCGGCGTTCCCTTGAACATCTTGATGGGCATCGTGGCGCTGAGCATCATTCCCTGGGTGTGGCCGTTCCATGCCTAAGGCGGGCTGCGGGAGTTTTCCGAACAACGATTCGGTTATCCTTGATCCTTTGCGCCCAGCGCGCTCTACTCGGTTTTTTCTCATGACATTTCGATACCTCTCCTGCCTGCTGATCGTCTTGACGCTCTCCGGCTGCGAACAAGCTGCCGAAACCCAGCTTTCCGGGGCGATTCAAGGCACGACCTATCACATCAAAATGGCGATGGATAAGACGGATGCGACGCCGGAACAAGTCAAGACCGACGTCGAGGCCGTGTTCAAGCTGGTCGACGAGAAGCTGTCGAATTGGCGCGAGGACTCGGAAATTTCCCGCGTGAACCGGCAGAAAACGACCGACTGGATTCCGGTCTCTCCGGAGATCGTGCAACTGGCGGCGATCGCCAGGGATATCCACCGGCGCTCGCAGGGCTGCTACGACTTGACGGTCAAGCCCTTATTCGATCTGTGGGGCTTCTCCAAGCACGAGAACCGGGTGCCGGAGCAGGGCGAAATCGACAGGACCCTGGCTCACGTCGGCATGGGTAAACTGGAAATCGATGCGGAAAACGGACGTATCCGCAAGCTCGACCCGGAGCTCATGATCGATCTGTCGTCCATCGCGCAAGGGTATACCGTAGCCGCCGTCGCCGATCGGCTCGAAAGCCGGGGCATTCACGACTACCTCGCGGAAATCGGCGGCGAAATGAAGGTCAAGGGGCGCAAGGCCAACGGCGCGCCCTGGCGGGTCGCGATCGAAAAGCCCATACCGATGGTGCGGGAAGTCCAGCGCATCCTGGACATCCATCAGGAAAACGGCGCCGCCGTGATGACCTCCGGCACGTACCGGAACTTTTTCGAATCGGGCGGCCAAAGCTATTCCCATATCCTGAATCCGAAGACCGGCCGACCCGTGACCCATAATCTTCTGTCCGTCACCGTTCTGAACGAAGATCCGACACTGGCGGACGCCTGGTCCACGGCTCTTTTGTGCGTGGGCGAAATCGAGGGCGCCAGGATCGCCGAAGCCGAAGGACTCAAGGCCTTGTTCATTTACCGGGACGGCGGGGAGCTCAAGGAACGCATGAGCGGTCCGTTCATGAGCGTTCCTGCGCGTTAGCGGGCCGTTTCGCAACTTGATCGGCTATTGGCGGTGCTGCCGACAGAAGGCTTACCGGAGCATGGCGATTAGACTCCGAAAGAACCGTTACGGTCGCCGACAGCGTGAAAAAGGCGCTCAACCGATGATTTCAATGCCGAATGTCTTGAGTGCCGAATCATTACTGGCGAGCGGCACGCGTTCGATCGTGGCTTGCGCGGCGAGCATGCGGTCGAAGGGATCGCGATGGTCATGATTCCATTGACCCGCCAATTGGGCATGAGCGGGGGTGATGGGCAGCGAGGAAAAACCGGCCTTGGCAATCCAGTCAGGGACATTCCGCGCAACTTCGGCGGCCTCCGGCAGCTTGCCCAGACGGTATTTGGTGGCAATTTCCCAAACCGAGGCGCTGCTGACCCATACCGACTGGTCGGGGTCGCTCAAAATCAGCCGTAATGGCTGCGATAAACGGGCGTCGTCGAACAGCCACCAGAGAAAAATATGGGTATCGAGGATCATTTTTCGCTCCAGGCGAACAATTCCTCCTCCGGTAACGGCTCAAAAAAGGCATCGGTCACCGCGCCCTTGGCGATGCCTGGGCGCCGCTCGCGCCCTACCCGTATCGGCACCAACCTGGCCTGAGGTTTGCCGGCTTTGGCGATAATGATTTCTTCGCCTTCCTGAACCTTCGCCAGCAGCCTGGATAATTGGGTCTTGGCTTCATGCACGTTAACTGTAATAGTCATCGATGGATTTGAACTGAGATTAGCTAATTTTTTTAGTTTACTCTGAGGAGCCATTGACAACAATCGCGGTGGAATATTTCTCCCTACACCACTTAAGAAAGTGATGAGGTATTTTGAAACGAGCGAAGTCGAAGGCAAACAACAAAAGCCTGACCCGAGTTCTTACGTTTAGGGAGATGGCGCGGTTCATCAACTTCTCCTGCGTGCTGGTCGAACGGCTTGACCCTTCGAGAAAACAGGAAGCCGGCGAGTTCCCGATCCTGTCAAGGCGGCGGAACCGTGTCGTGCCGCACCGTCATGGCCGAGTCTTGTTCCCGTGCCCCGCGTGGTTTTTTCGCAAGAGGGCAGGAAGCACGACCAGCAGGCCGAGGAGGGCAAAGCTGAGGATCACCTCCGGCGACCAGATGTCTTTGACGTCGCTGATTTCGCCCAGGGCCTGCCCCAGGTTGACGTAAACGAAGCTGCCGGGAATGATGCCGATCGCGGTGGCCAGAAAATAGGTGCGGGTGCCGATGTGGGTCGCGGCCGGCGCCAGATTGACCAGCCAGAACGGAAAAAGCGGCACCAGCCGCAGGAAAAGCAGGTAACGGAAGGCGTCGCCCTCGAATCCTTCCACCACTTTCGCGGCCATCGGAAACTGCGACAACTTGGCGCGGACGAGATCGGCAAAAACGAAGCGCGCCGCCAGAAAAGCCAGCAAAGCCCCCAGAGTCGATGCGATCACCGTCACCAGCGTGCCCAGCCAGCGTCCGAACAGCAAACCCATCGTCAGCGACAATATCGCGCCGCCTGGAATGCTGAACGCCGTCGAGGCGATGTAGACCGAGGCCGAGGCGAACAGCATGAGCGTGTAATGCCGGTCGGTGAAGTCCACGAGCCGGTCGCGGTTTTCCTTGATGAATTCGAGGCTCAGCCATTGATTTCCTCCGAGAGCGAAGAAGGCGGACAGCACGGCGGCGAACGCCAGGGCCAGTCCGACTCTGCCGTAAAAGCGCTTTTGTCGGTTGAGCATGAGTCCTTCTCCGGGAGAAACCGGAGTCAGTATACAGACGCCCGGAATAACGGAAAAATGGCGCGGCAAACCGCTGCGATCGGAGAAGGAACAAAACCGGCTTTTGCGATGCCGTCCGCCGTGCGAACAGAGGGCAAATTTATGGCTTCATTCCGTTTTTCAGGGCGTTGAACAGGGTATTGCCCGCAACGGTGTTATCGCTTCCCACCAAAACCATGATCATCAAATGGCCGTCCGTCTTCAAACACTCGACCACGCCGGTGATATGTTCGCTCCAGGAACGGACCGAATCTTCATCCTTGCTGATTCTGCCGGCTTTTTCCGAGTTCAGTATCGATTCGCCCTTGTTGACGCAATCGGCCTGGCTCATGGTTCCCCCGTCCAAATGGTCCCACCATAGGCTGGGCGTCGCTGCGGAAGACGGGCTGCTTATCGACAGGCAGGCGAAGAGGGAGATAACGAAGCGTCGTGCAGACATGGGAAAATCCTCCTTGGTTCCTTGCGGGCGAGGGCTGAATCGGCCGGAGCCCCTCTCCCTAAAGATTTAAACTAACTCCCGGTGGCTCCCCCGGTCTCGCGGCAGCAAGGATCGAGGGGACTTCGGCCGGCCTCTCTCATTAGGCCATCGAGAAGGATTTCAGTGCAACGGCGAACACCCATTCTTTTTATCGAAAGGCTAGCGAGTAAGTGACTTAGACCATGGATTACATCGTTATAGACGGTTCTTACGGCGAAAGCGGCGGGCAAATCCTGCGGACGGCGCTGAGCCTGTCCGCCATCACCGGCCGTGCGGTGCGTATCGAAAACATCCGTTCCAGGCGGAAAAGGCCGGGATTGGCGGCTCAGCATTTAACCGCGGTGTTTGCCGCGGCCAAGCTTTGCGATGCCGAGCTGAACGGCGCCGAGTTGGGCTCCAGGACCTTGACGTTCGCGCCGCGGGCAAGACCGAAGGCCGGCGATTATCGCTTCGACGTGGCGGAAGCGAGGCAAGGCGGCAGCGCCGGAGCGGTTTCGCTGGTGCTGCAAACGGTAGCGTTGCCTTTGGCTCTGGCCCAAGGCGAGTCCCGCGTCGAACTGCGGGGCGGAACGCACGTGCCGATGAGCCCGTCGTTCGATTATCTTCGCGACGTGTGGCTGCCCTATATGAAGCTCATGGGCGTTCGCGCCGAACTCAGCCTGGAACGATTCGGCTGGCATCCGGCCGGAAAAGGCGAGGTGCTGCTGGAGACGAGCGGAGCCGGCTCGGAGCCGGGGGGAAGATTGCGTCCCCTAAACGCGACCGATCGCGGCCCGCTCATCGAGATATCGGGCCGCGCGCTCGCCGCGAACCTTCCCGAGCACGTGGCCCGACGCATGGCGGACCGCGCCCAGACCCTGTTGCGGCGAAAAGACATGGCTTGCGAGATCGATGCGGTTGCCGTTCAAGCAGCCTGCCCAGGGGCGGGAATCTTCCTCGTCGCCCGTTACGAGCGGTCTCTGGCCGGTTTCGGCGCCCTGGGCGAGCGCGGGAAGCCGGCGGAGCAAGTCGCCGAGGACGCCTGCGCGAAGCTGTTGGAGCATCACCATACCAGCGCCTCGGTGGACGAGCATCTGGCGGACCAGTTGGTGTTGCCTTGCGCTTTGGCCGATGGCGAATCCGTTTTCGCGGTCAATCCGATGACGCGGCATCTTTCGACCAGCGCATGGGTGGTGGAGCGTTTCGGCGTCGCCGAAGTCGAATTGATATCCACTTCGGCAACCGCCGGTTTGGTGCGAGTCTTTCCGAATCCGTAAGCATCCGCCATGCCTGTCCGCAACGCCGACATCGCTGCGATCTTCGAGGAAATCGCCGATCTTCTGGAGATCGACGGCGCGAACGTGTTCCGTGTCCGCGCCTATCGCAACGCGGCCCGCATTCTCCAGGAGTTGGGCAAGGACGTGCGCGCGATGGCACGAAAGGGCGAGGATCTGACCGAATTGCCCGGCATCGGAGCCGACTTGGCCGGCAAGATCGAGGAAATCGTCGATACCGGCCGCTGCAAGGCGCTGGACGAGCTTCACAAGCGGTTGCCGCCGGCCATCGCGGAGCTTCTGAAAATCCCGGGGCTGGGGCCGAAGCGGGTCAGGGCGCTGTACCGCGAACTCGGCGTTCAAACCCTCGATCAGCTCGAGCGCGCGGTGCGCGAGCATCGAATCCAGGCGCTTCCGGGCTTCGGCGAAAAGACCGAGATGCACATCGGGGACGCTCTGGAAGCCCGCGGCGGCGGAGCCGGACGTTACCTGCGCGTCGCCGCCGACCAATACGCGGCGCCGCTGCTCGATTACTTGAACGGAATTCCGGGCGTCGGGCGGGTGACGATTGCCGGCAGCTATCGCCGCGCCAAGGAGACGGTGGGCGATCTCGACATTTTGGCCGCGGCGGAAGCTGAAAGTCCCGTGATGCAGCGTTTCGTCGGCTATGACGACGTCGCGGAGGTTCTCTCGCAGGGCCCCACCCGCGCCAGCGTGGTGCTGCGCGGCGGACTGCAAGTGGATTTCAGAGTGGTTCCGGCGGAAAGCTACGGCGCGGCGCTGCATTATTTCACGGGCGGCAAGGCGCACAACATCGCCATTCGGCGCCTGGGACAGGAGCGGGGCCTCAAGATCAACGAATACGGGGTGTTTCGGGACGACGAGCGGGTTGCGGGCGATACCGAAGAATCGGTTTTCGCCGCCGTGGGACTGCCGTTCATCCCGCCCGAACTGCGCGAAGACCGGGGCGAGATCGAGGCGGCGAGGGCGGGGCGCTTGCCGGAGTTGGTCGAACTGGCCGATCTCAAGGGCGATCTTCATGCCCACACCAAGGCATCGGACGGCCGCAACACGATCCTCAAGATGGCTCAAGCGGCAAAGAGCCATGGCCTCGAATATCTCGCCATTACCGAGCACTCCCACCGGCTCACGGTCGCTCACGGTCTCGATCCGGTCCGCTTGCTCAAGCACATGGACGAGATCGATCGGCTGAACGAAACCTTGGACGGCATCGTTCTCCTCAAGGGCATCGAAGTGGACATTCTGGAAAACGGCAGCCTGGACCTGCCGGACGACGTGCTCGGCCGCCTCGATGTCGTGGTAGGCGCGGTGCACAGCCGGTTCGGCCTCCCCCGAGCCAAGCAGACCGAGCGGATTCTGCGCGCGATGGACCGTCCCTATTTCAATATCCTCGCTCATCCCTCGGGAAGGCTGATCGGCCGGCGCGAGCCCTACGACGTCGACATGCCGCGCGTCATCCGGAAGGCCAGGGAACGCGGGTGTTTTCTCGAACTCAACGCCAATCCCGAGCGGCTCGATCTGATCGATACCTACTGCAAAATCGCCAAGGACGAGGGCGTGCTGGTCAGTCTCGACTCCGATGCGCACGGCGTCCTGGATTTCGGAAACCTGCGCCATGCCGTCGGGCAGGCCCGGCGCGGCTGGCTGGAGCCCCGAGACGTGCTGAATTCCCGCAGCCTGAAGGAACTGCGTCCGCTGCTTGGCCGGGCGGCGTAGTTTCCGAAGCGATCCGCACCGCCGGTCTTCCGGAAAAAACGCGGCGTTGCGACCGGGCGGTTGAACTTTCTTCTACCGGAAAAGTCTCATTGGTAAGTGTCAGGAACGACGCGAACTACTCATCTCCTCCCTTTGAGTAGTGTCATTCGCCCGGCATCCCCCCAAGCCGGGACTTTGCTCCGAGGCATATCTCCCCCATCTGCTTCGGAGCTTTTCTTTTTAAGGATCATTTAGCCTCATTCGGTTGCGGCAGCTCCAGCCAGCTGTCCAGCACGGCCCGGGCTTCCTCCAGTCCGATCCGCTTGAGCGCCGAAAAGAGCTGGAGGCTGACCTTCAGTCCCTCTTGCGCGTTCAATTCGGCGGCAACCTGTCTCAACGTTTGAAGCGCGGCCCCACGGCTGAGTTTGTCCGACTTGGTCAAGGCAATGTGCAGCGGAAACTCGAAGTGGCGGCACCACTCGATCATGCGGTGATCGAACGGAGTCAGGGGATGACGGATGTCCATCACCAGGAATACGCCGCGCAACGATCGGCGTTGGCTGAAATAAGTCTCCAGTGCCTCGCGCCAGTTTTTCTGGATCGCCTCCGGCACTTGGGCATAGCCGTAGCCCGGAAGATCGACCAATCGCCTTTGGTCGTCCACCCGGAAAAAATTGAGCATTTGGGTTCGGCCCGGCGTCTTGCTGACGCGCGCCAGCGTTTTTTGCTGCGCGATCGCATTGATCGCGCTCGACTTTCCGGCATTGGAGCGGCCCGCGAACGCGACCTCGAAGCCTTCGTCCGGCGGCGCGCTTTTCACGTTCGGCGCGCTCTTCAAATAGCGGGTATTTTGATAAGTGGTATTCATTCGGGTAAAGCTGTTGACTTTTGTAGTCTACCTGTATTTGATTGGCGCTCTAAAACGAGCCGCGGGGCGGCGTGAAGCTTTTTTCCGGTTTGCGAGAGCGAGGAGTCAATGATGGGGAAGCGTGCATTGTGGGTTTGTTTCGTTTTGTTGAGCGGTTATTCCCTCGCCTACGCCCAGGGGGATGCCGTGGCAGGGAAGGAAAAATCGGAGCCCTGCGCCGGTTGCCACGGTGACGACGGAAACAGCAGTGCGCCCATTTTCCCGAAGTTGGCCGGCCAGCACGCCTCGTATCTTGCGAAACAGTTGCACGAATTCAAAACCGAGAAAAGAGCCAACCCGACCATGACCGCCATGGCCGAACCTTTGACCGACGCGGATATCGACGACATCAGCGCGTATTACGCCCAGCAGAAGACCACGCTCGAAAAGGCGGAGGCGCCCAATCCCCTGGGAGAGACGATTTACCGTACCGGCAACGCCTCGTCCGGCATTCCGGCCTGCACCGGTTGCCACGGACCGGACGGCGCCGGCAACCCTTCCGCAAAATATCCCGCCCTGCGCGGCCAGTATGCGGCGTATCTCGAAAAGACCCTGAACGATTTCAAGGCAGGCGCTCGCGCCAACGATGCGAATTCTATCATGCGGGCGGTCGCGGCTAAGCTGAGCGGCGAAGAAATCACCGCTGTGTCCAGTTATACGGCGGGATTGAAATGAGGCTGGCCGGTTGAAAATGCTCAATTTTCGGCGCTGCCGCCACATTTTTGACGGTTTTCGGTTTAAAATTCCGGCGATTGGGTGAAAGATCGTTTTTGGGGTTCGGATCATTTCAGAGCGGAGCTTGTTTCATGAAATCGGCGTTGAGTCTGGTAGCTTGCTTGGTATTGTTTTCGGCGGCGGCCTTCGGGGCGGGCAAGCCGGAGGAGTTCAAACAGGGCGTCGACTACGAATTGGTCAATCCGCCGCAAGCGACCGCCGATCCCTCCAAGGTCGAGGTCATGGAGTTCTTTTGGTACGGCTGCCCCCATTGCTATCACTTCGAGCCGGATTTGAACGCCTGGCTGAAAAAGAAGCCCGCCAATGTCGTTTTCGTTCGGCAGCCGGCGATTTTCAACGCGCGCTGGGCGGCGCACGCCAAGGCGTTCTATACGGCGGAAGCGCTCGGCGTGCTGGATAAGGTCCATGCCGATTTGTACGACGCCATACAAAACAAGAAGCAAGCCCTGGAAAGCGAGGCGGACCTAGCCAAGTTTTTCGCCGATCGCGGGGTTGCCGAAGAGGCTTTTCGCAAGGCCTATAAATCGTTCGCCGTGGATACGAAAATGAGGCAGGCGGAGACCATGGCGGCCAAGTACGGCGTAACCGGAACGCCCAATGTCATCGTCAACGGGAAGTACCGGATCGCTCCTCAACTGGCCAAATCGTTTCCCAGGATGATCGCCGTCATGAATGCCCTGATCGAGAAAGAGTCCGGTCCAGCGAAGGGTTCTCAGTAAAATGCGCGTATGAAAAGAACATCGACATCGTGCCGCCGGATTGACGGCGAGTAGGCTGGGGGGTATGGGATGTCATTAAGTACCGTCATGGCCTCTCGGACCGGCGCGGGTCCTTCGAAAGCGGCCGCTCCGATAAACCAGCGGCGTATAAGATTCGCCAGTTTCAACATCCAAACGGGAATCACGACGTCCAGCTATCGGGACTATATCACCGGGAGCTGGCGGCACATCTGGCCTTCCCAGAAACGGCTTCCGAACCTGATTCGGATCGCCCATCTCCTCAGGCCTTTCGACATCGTCGGTTTGCAGGAGGTGGACGGAGGCGGCGCACGCAGCCATCACATCGTTCAAACTCAATATCTGGCCGAAACGGCGGGCTTCGCCTACTGGCACAACCAGGTCAACCGGCGCATCGGCAATCTGGCCCTTCACAGCAACGGTCTTTTGAGCCGCATCAAACCGGACTTCATCCACGACTACAAGCTGCCGGGCTTGCCGGGGCGGGGCGCCTTGCTGGCCCGGTTCGGCGCCGTGGGGGACGATGCCCTATACCTGTGCATTCTCCATCTGGCGCTGAGCAGGCGCGCCCGTCTCAAGCAGATTGCGTTTGTCAGCGAATTGATCCGCGATTTGCCCTACGTGGTCTTGATGGGCGACCTGAATTGCGAGCCGAATTCGCCGGAACTCAATCTGTTGACGTCCGAAACCGAGCTTTGCGATCCGATGTGCGAGCTGAAGACGTTTCCGAGCTGGCGTCCGCATAAAATGCTCGATCACATCCTGGTGACGCCGAGTCTTCAGGTAGCGAACGTCCAGGTCATCGATTTCGCCTGCTCGGATCATCTGCCCATCGCCATGGAGGTCGAATTGCCCGACCGGTTGGCGGTCGCCGCCTGATTCCGCGTTGAGGGAATCGGAGTTCCGGCCGATTCAATCCGCGTTCCGGACTTGAGCGTTCATCACGAACAATCCTTCGTAAGCCTGTTCGCGGCCCTGGGCAACCGTGAGCGTCAAGAGGTTCCCGGAATAGCCGAGCCAGCGGCCGGCCGAGGCGAAGCCGCCCGCGACGCGGTAAATGCCCGGCGTCAGCGGCAGGTGGGGCAGGTTCAACCGCAGTCGTCCGCCGGCCGGTCTGAGCGAAAACCGGTTGTCTTCCGTTTCCGAATCGATCGAAGCGATCAATACGCCCGCCGAATTCCAGAATTGGAGCACCAGGGTGGCGGATTCCACCGGGGCCGCGGCGGCATAAGTCACGTCCAGGTCCAGGGACCGTCCCGTGAAAACCTTTAGGCCGCCGGCGTTTCCCCGCCCCGCGACGGCCACCACACGGATCCAGGCCGATCCTTCAAAGTCCATTGGCATTTCCGGTGCGACTCCCAGCGGCCTGAGCTGCCGATTGAGATAGCCCACCGATTCGTAATATTTGAGAAACAGCTTGTCGGTTTTGCCGAAGGCCAGCGCTTCGCCGTCGAAGAGCAGCAGGCAGCGGTCGGCCACGTGCCGAATATTCATTTCCGAGTGGGATACGAACAGAATCGTCGTTCCGTCGCGCTTGAGGCTGTTGAGGCGCTCCAGGCAACGCAGCTGGAACGCGATGTCGCCTACCGCCAGCACTTCGTCGATGAGTAGAATATCGGTCGGAACGCAGGTGGCGATCGAGAATTCGAGCCGTGCGTACATGCCGTCGGAATAATGTTTGACCGGGGCATCGAGAGACTTTTCGAGTCCGGCGAACGTCACGATATCGTCCAGTTTGGCATCGGTCTCCCGCTTGTCTAGGCCGAGCTGCGCGCACTGAATATAAATGTTCTCCCGGCCGGTCAGCATGGGTTGGAGCCCGGCGCCGAGGCGGATCAACGATTTGATCCGCCCGCGCAGGCCGATGCGGCCCCGATCCGGTCGATAATCCCGGTTGACCAATCTTAGCAGCGTGCTCTTTCCGGCGCCGTTCGGGCCGATGATTCCGATGCACTCGCCGGGCCGGGCGGCGAAGGACACGTCGCGCAACGCCCAGAACTCCGCGCTGCGCAGACGCTCCACGGGTTTCCGGCGGAGCGCGTTCCGCGAGAGATCTTGCAAGCTATATAGAAAGCCGGCTTTCAAGGACCGGCAAAACTTTTTTCCGACGCCGTCAAACGAGATTGCGGGATGAGACACGGTTGTTCCGGGATTTCAGTTGTGAACGTCATTAAGCTGGAATCGGTTGAGGAAGCTCCGATGAGGCCCTTCGACTGTACTCAGGACAGGCTTGTCGAACGCTCTCCTGAACGAAGTCGAAGGGCCTGTCCTGAGCCTGTCGAAGGGGCATGAACGGAATCCACTTGTTCAGAGCTTCCTTAAGTGCCGCCAGGGCACGCGGCAACGCCTCCACCGGGCGGCGTGGAATGCCGGATGTCCGGTTTACTGCGTACGGCACGGCCCGGGCCCGTAATACCGCTTGAGCCACCGGCTTAGTCCGTCGAGGCCGGGGAAGAGCATGCGCTCGGTGACGTTGTCCTGATCGAGCTTGTCCCGCACTTCCCATTTAATCTCTTTCGGGATGATGATGCGGTAATAAAGCGCCGGGTGATTCAGGAGAAATTCGCTGAGGACCAGGGTCGCGCCGGGCATTATCGACATGATCGCGCCCTGGTTGACGATCCGGGCATCCAGCGACGGCGGCTCGAAGAAGAGCACGAAGCTGGCGGCCTCGGCCAAGCGGTCGAAGTCGTCGAGAGAATGGATGAATTCCAGCATTTCGACCGAGAACAAAAAGGCCGACTCGCGGCTGAGCACTTCGCGAAGCTTTTCCGGAAGCAGAGATCGGGCCTCCACGACATTGATGCACCAGATCGCCGCGTCCCGGTCGTAATATTCCTCCTCCGCCGTGGCGAAATGCACCGCGACCTTGGGCGAAATCGTCCAATCCAGAAGGCGGGTCGGCAAACCGTAGTGCTGGGCGACGGCCAGTTGAACCCAGATCGTTTCCGCCGGAATCGATCCCGGTTCGGCGTATTTCCGGAAACCCCGCAACATCGGCTTTTCGACGTTGACGTAGTCCCCGCCCAGCCGCAACAAACCGTTCTCGAGCCCCCACGAGGCATCGGCCAAACCCCGGTAAACGAGATCCGAGCGATAGCGTTGGAGAGGGTTCTTGGGGATATCGTACAAGGCGTGCATCAGCTCGGACCAATTCGCGACTCGGATGTCGTTCATGGCGTCCTCCATGTCGGGGCCAGGCGCTATACGTACAGGATTCTCCAATGGGCGGACGCTCCGATGCTTTTGCCCGCCCTGCGATGCTTTTCGAGCCTATGCCGATAGGCCGTTCGTTCCGAGCGGGTCGAAGCAGGGTAGGTCAGGGTGCGCGGAGCGCTCCCTGACAAAGAACCGGGTCCGCCGGGCAGGGCAACCTGAACTACTGAGCCGCGCTCGCGACACGCTCTTCCTCGATCGGCTCGACCGCTTCTCCGGACGGATTTTGCTCGATCTGGGCCACCACTCCGCTGGAGGCGAACATGAGGCCGTTGCGGTAATAGTGACAGGCGGCGGCGAAATCGTTTTGCCGATGCAGGATGTCGCCCAAGAGCTGATAGGCTTCGACGCTGGCTTCCACGGCAAGGCTCTTTTCCAGGTAGTCCTTGGCCTTGTTCCAAAGCTTGTTGCGCATGGCGAGCTTTCCCAACACGCGGAACAGCACGGCGTCTCTCGGATGCGGCCCGAGCCAGGTTTCCGCGTTCTGGAGCTGCTTTTCCCGGTCCGGCAACTGGATGCAGCCGTAGAGAACCAGCAGGGTTTCGTCCCACTCTTCGCCGAGAGCGCGGCGGAGCTCGTCCTCGATCTCTTCGCCGGCTCCGGCCTCGATCATGGCGGCGAAATAGAGCGTCTGAATTCCCGTGGACGCGCGAATGTGCTCGGGAAGCGTCGCCCAGATCTCCCGCAAGGCGGTAATGTCGCGAGTTTCGGATTTTTGCTTGATCAGTGCGCTGTAGGTCTCCGTTTCCAGCAGCTTGACCTCGGCTTCCATCAAAATCTTGTTTTTGTGCAAGGCGGGAAGCAGACGGCGCAAACCCTCCCAGTCTTCCATTTGGGCGTAGGCCCGGTGGGTCAGCCTTAAGACCGCGGCGTGGCTCGGGGCGATCTCGTTCAGATGAGTCAGGGATTCCAGCGCTTCCCGGAACTGCTTGTTGGACAGTTGCAGTTCGGCGCGGGTCAGGCCGACGGCAAGCTCGGCTTCGGGCGTGGTTTCGCGGGCCAACTTCAGGTATTCGTCCCGCTGTTCGACGGCGCCGCGGGCATGCGCGGCCCGGGCGGCCGTCAAATAATTGATGAGAGGAGCGCCGCTGTCGGCGGCATGGCGGATCAGATTCCGCTCCGCCTTCTCCCAGTTGCCCTCGGCGGTTTCGATGAGGCCCGCGATCAATGCTTCCTGGGAGCGTTTGCTGCGGAGGTCGCCGCCGCGCTTTTTGAGGAGCTTGGGCAGGCTCATCGCCTGCAAGATGACGCGGACCAGGAAGTAGAACAGTACGAAAGCGGCGATCAACGCGATCGCCATCACGAAGAGCGAGGATTCCAGCACCCAGCGGTCGTAGCCGACGATGACATAGCCCGCATCGCCGTCGACCAGGCGGCGGTGAACGAAAAAGCCTCCCCCGGTGGCGATCGAGAGAGCGATCAGCACATAGATGAAGGCTTTTTTCACGGCTGTGCTCCCGCGGGTTGCGCCTCGCCGGATTGTCCCTCCTTGACCGGCTTGATTTGAACCTGCTCCGCCTCCAGGCGCAGCCTTTCGATGTTCCGCAAAAGGGTTAACGACTTGCTGATATCCGGAAACGGCACCCGAATCGGTTGGTCCGCCAATGCGCCGATTTCCGTGGCGGCCTCCTGGGTTTTTTCAGCGGCCGGGTCGAAGTGCTCGTTCAGCCAATCGCGCGCGGACGACAGGTTGGCCTTGTACATGCCTTCGTCGCCCCGGAGGAGCGCGGCCCTTGCCGTTTCCAGCTTGAGCAGCAGAACCTGGCGCAGGGCCTCGGCCTGTTCCGGATGAAGCACGGCGTTGATCGGCCGATCCGTGCGGCGTATCGTGATCAGGTCTTTGAAATTGCCCAGCGCGGAGTCGATCGGCCCTTCGCCTTCGCCCGCGGGAACGGGGCCGTTTGCCTCGGGCGCGAACGCGGGGCCGCCGGCTTTGCCCGCATGGGGCAGGAACAGGGGCATGTCCTTGACTTTGCCCTCCAGCGCCAGCAGCTTGGAAGAAAGTCCCACGACATCCGGGGCGTTGAGCCGCCGCAGCGTTTCGATTTCCTCGGCCAGGGCTTCCCGGACCTTGAACACCGCCGGGTCGCCGCTGTCGTGGAGGCGCTGGTCCGCGGCTTCCATGGCGGCGAGCACGGCCTTCACGTCGCCGATCAGGTGAAGTTTCTGGTTGGCGATGCTCAGAAGGTACTCGGCATCGGCCACCAACAGGTCGCCGCGGGTTTTGTTGAGCTGCCGCTGAATGTGCTGAACCGATTCGTTCAGCTCGCTTCGCGTCAGATTCAGTCGTTCGTTGAGTTGGGCGGACTGTTCGCCGATCAGCCGCTCGAATCTCGAATCTTCCGTCGTGACTTGGGATTGGATCGCGGCGACCTGGGAGTGCAGCGCGGCCATTTCGGATTGCAGCGCGCTCAACTGCCGCGTGAATTCCGTGATCTGCTGATCCTTGCTGCTCAACTGGCCGCCCAGGCCCTCCTGCTTGGAGCGCAGTTCCTGGAGGAAGTACCAGCCTCCGGCGGTCAGGGCCAGTATGCCCAGCAATATGAGATAACCAACCCACGCAAAGCTGCGGGATTTCTTTTGGGGCGCGGCAGATGTCTTTTCGGCCTCGGTTTCCGCTCCGTTGGCGGGCTGGCCGGCGGCCGACATCGATTCGTTATTTACGTCAACCAATGCTGTATCCCCGTAGTATTGAACTTTAATAGCTTTTGTTGGAGAAAAGACTCGAAATCGGCGGGCGCGATTACTGGCTGGTCTGGCGGTTTCGATCGGCTCTCTTCGATTCGGCCAGGCGAACGATCGTTTCCGCCATGGCCCGATCGCCGGCCGGCTCCGCGCCTATCACGCAACGCCAGCCCTGATCGCGAGCCAGCTTTTCGACGCGCGAGCCCATTACCACGAGCGGCGTGCGCTCGGCGAATTCGTGTCTGGCCTCGCCCAGCAGCCGGGCAAGATTGTTCAAAGCCTCTCCGCTGGTGATGGTCACGACGTCGATATGGCCTTGGCGCCAGAGCCCGATCCAGTGAGCGGCATCCGCCTCGGGAAGAATTCTTCGATAAACTTCCGCGTAAGCGACTTCCGCGCCGCGCGCCCTGAGTATTTCCGCGAGATGTTCCCGTCCGCCTTCGCCCCGGACTATCAATATAGACTTGCCGGTTACATCGGCCATTTCCGGCGATGCCAAAAGCGACTCGCTATTAAACTGCGGTTTGGGGATCAGGTCTACCCGGACGCCGGCTTCGGCCAGCGCTTCCGCCGTGGCCTCGCCGATGGCCGCGATTCGCGTCCGCCGGGAAGTCGTGTACGATCCTCCGCAAATCGCCAGCGCGAACCGGACGGCGTTGGTACTCGTGAACACCAGCCAGTCCCACCGTTCCGACCGGGATAAAAGCTCTCCGGCTGCGGCGGGATCGTCGACCGCGGCGATTTCCAGCAACGGCAGCCTTATGGCGCGGCCTCCGGCGGCTTCAATTAGAGCGCAGAGGCCGTCGGCTTGTTCCCGTGGCCGGGTGACCAGTACGCCTATGCCGGACAGGGGGGCGTTCGCCGGGGTTGCCATGACTCAGGCATAGAGTGCGTTCAAGATGCGGTCGGCTCCGCGCGCCAGCAAATCTTCAGCCAAGGCGGCGCCCAAGCTTCGGGGATCGTCGCGGGGGCCTTCGATTTCGCCCCGAACGAGCGTCCGCCCGTCGGGCGTGCCGACCAGACCGCGCAGTCTCAGATGGTCTCCGGACAATTCCGCATATCCGGCAATGGGCACCTGGCAGCCGCCGTTCAGCCGCTCGTTGAGCGCCCGCTCCGCCATCACGCAGACAGCCGTATCCTCGTGGTGCAATACCCTTAGACATTCGTTCAGCCAAATGTCATCCCGGCGGCATTCGATGCCGATGGCGCCCTGACCGACCGCTGGGAGGCTGATGTCGGTCGACAGTATTTCCGTGATCCGGGGGCTCAGGCCGAGCCGTTTCAATCCCGCGGCGGCGAGGATGATGGCGTCGTACTGCCCGGTATCGAGCTTGCCGAGGCGGGTGTCGACATTGCCCCTGAGATTGACCGTCTCGCATTCGGGAAGACGGGCCTTGATCTGGCTTTGCCGGCGAAGGCTGGAGGTCCCGACCTTCGCCTTGGGAGGCAGGGCGTCGAAGGACGGATAACGGAGGGAAACGAACGCGTCGCGGGGATCTTCGCGTGGCAGAATCGCGGCGATATGGAGCCCTTCGGGCAGTTCCGCCGGTACGTCCTTCATGGAGTGGACGGCCAGATCGGCGGTTTCCGCGAGCAGGCCTTCTTCCAGTTCCTTCACGAAAAGCCCCTTGCCGCCGACCTTGGCGAGCGGCGCATCGAGCAGTTTGTCGCCGCGCGTGACCATCTTCACCAATTCGACCTCGATATCGGGGCAGGCGGCCCTCAGGCGCGCGGCGACGTGTTCGGCCTGCCATAGGGCCAGGGCGCTTTTTCGGGTGGCGATGCGTAGACGTTGTGGCATCAGGTTCAACCGGGCGTAAATTGGGCCATTGTACCAAATCAGCCGTTCTCACCAATCGTAGCGATTTGTTTCAATTGGGATCTTACCGCGGGCAGGTGCCGGCGGCTGATTTCCAGGGCTTCCGGTATGCCGCGCAGGCGAAGCGCCGCGCCGCCCTGGGGCGATTTCTCCAGCGCGAGGATATGATCGGCCGCCGCCAGTGCGTTGCGGTGGACCCGAATGAAGTGCTTTCCGAACTCTTCCTCCAGGGATTTCAGCGAGTCGTCGATCAGGGTTTCCCCATCGGAGGTTCTCACGACCGTATATTTCTGCTCGGCACGGAAATAAAGCACCGCACGGACCGGGATCAACCGAACGTCGCCGTGGCTGTGGATGCACAGGTGGCTTCGGGGCGTTTGGCCTCCGGGCAGGGCGGCTTCGAGTTTTTTCCAGGCGGTTTCGGTAAATCGTTCCGCCTTCCTCAGGGCGGCGGCGAGGCGGTCCTTTCGCACCGGCTTGAGGAGGTAATCGGCCGCGCTGACCTCGAACGCCTCCAGGGCGTATTCGTCGTAGGCCGTCGTAAACACCACGGCGGGCGGCTGAGGCAACCGGGCCAGTTCGCGCGCCGCGGCGATGCCGTCGATCCGGGGCATGCGGATATCCAGCAGAACCGCATCGGGACGGTTTTGGACAGCAAGCCGCAAGGCGGCTTCGCCTTCGGACGCCTCCCCGACGACGATCAGCGCCGGATCGATTTCGCCGAGCAGATCCCTGAGGCGGCTCCGGGCCGGGGCTTCATCGTCGACGATCAGGATTTTCATGGCCTTTTGGCAGATAAGGAAAGACGATTCGGACTTGGTAACAGTTGTCGGCCATGCTCGTGAACAATTGGGCCTCGCCCGGAAAGCAGGCTTCGAGACGCGCGCGGAGATTGGCGAGGGCCTGACGGCTGCCTTGACGCGAGCGTTGCGCGCCCGTTTCCGGCAGGGTGTTTTTCACCGTGATGACGAGACGCCGTTTCGTGAGTTGTCCGGCGATTTCCACGTTGCCGCCGTCCTGGGACGGTTCTATGCCGTAATAAATCGCGTTTTCCACCAGCGGCTGAAGGCTCAGGGGCGGGATCAGCGCATCCTCGGGCGCGTCGTTCAGGCGCCAGTCGACGCCGAGGCGCTCGCCGAGACGCTGCCGTTCGATGTTGAGATACTGGCAGGTCAGGCTCACTTCGTCTTTCAGAGTCACCCACTTGGCCTCCTTTTTGAGAACCGCGCGGAACAGTTCGGCCAGATCCAGCAGGAGTTCTTCCGCCATGATCGGGTCCTTCCGGGCCAGGCTGGCGATGGTGTTGAAGCTGTTGAACAGGAAATGGGGACGCATCCGCGCTTGCAGCGCATCCAGCCGGGCCTCCCCCTCGGCCCGGATTTGCAGGCGCCATTGGGCCTGGATGTAGTGGTAGCGCAGCCAGGCCGCCGTCACGAGACCGCTGACGCCGAGAATTTTCAAGTAATAGACGCTGCCGAGGCTGGCGAAGGAGGCGGCAGGTGCCGGATTGAACGGGCCTTCGCGAGCCAGCCAGGCCATGAGAAGGGTTGCCGCCTGGATGACCGAAAAGGCCGCGACGCCGCTCCCCATCGCCCCCAGCCGGATAAGCCAGGGGCGTGCGCCGCACAGGACGGCTCCGCTCGTCAGCGCGATCCAGACGATGAACAGCGAGCGGAGGCCCAAGTCGGACCAGAAGCCGTAATCGGACGAGGAATCGGCGAGGGTCAGAACGAAGGCCAGTAATTCGGACGAAATGACGAGCGTCAGAGCGGTCGAGAGGCTGCAAAAATCGGGAAGAAAGGACTCGGCGGCCCGGCCGGCTCCACTCCCGGCATCGCGGGCGTTCGGCGAAACGTCCTCCGGCCGGGAACCGTCCGACGGCGATCTGGACTTGGGGCACTCGGTTTTCCGCCGTTGCATCGTCGCATTCGATTAAGAAGTGATCCGGTGGGTGTTCAAGGAGCCGGGCAATGGGGGGCTCCATAAGAGTGTAGAAGTCCCTTGAAAGGATTGCCCGGATGCAAGGCCGGAATGGGATCGACGAGCGGCAGCAAGCCTTTTCGACTCAAGAGGTTCGCGCCCGAAGTCGGGTATTGGGTCGAAAGGCCGTTTCAACCGTGACGTCGCTTGCTCATTTTTAGCTGCCGGAGCAATAACGTTGCCGTTATCCCGAAGATTCCCCGACACGTTTTTCAACGATGGGGATTATAAACTCAGAATGAATCCTCGCTGGACGCCGTTATGCGTGCCGGTGCCGACGATTTGCCTGTTATTGTTGATGTCGTAAACGTGTTGAATCACCCATCCGCTGTTTGGAGGCAGCAGGTCGTTCGCATTGTATTCGGTGTATTCGCCGGTAACCGGGTCCCTCAACCATACCCAGGGATACGTGGTATAGGTTGCCTGATAGCTATAAGCGCCGGGGGTAAAGATTCCAACCGCATCGCGATTATCGTTGATCCCGAGGAATGCTTTGCCGCCCGCATAGGTTCCCATGGAATAGTCCGTCCCTTTGCAGGTCCAGGGTACGATATGCGGGCTGCCCCATGCATCGGTAACCTCGGAGGTGCCATGCGAGCAGATCGATCCTGCATATAGCGATCCGAAGTTCTGCTGGATGGCGATATCGCCCTGGTCGTTTATATCCAGAACCATCGTTCTGCGGGTGGTCGCGGATGGCCTGGTATATGGCAATGCCGGCCACAGCATGGTTCCATCCGGATGATACTCGTAGCCGGCTACGTCGAAGGTGCCTTCTTCCGTAAGGGGAATGGTGCCGAGGTCTTCCAGTAACCAGCCTGCTCCTGAAATTTCCGGTATGTCGTTTTGCGTCGCGCACGTATCGCAACCGGGCGCAAAGGCCTGAATCATTTGCCCGCCAGCGGCCTCGCCGTCGTTGCCGATAACCATGGGATCGACTCTGACGCCTGGGAATAGGATTGGCTCCCCTGTTCCGGTAAATGCCCTGTCCGCATAGTCGGTAACGCCGCCTGACGTGGATGCCGATTCGGTGATGTAATCGCCCCGGTCATTGATGAATATGACATTGTTCGGTTTGTCGATGACGACGCCTGGCGCCGTCCATATTCTGCCGTTGCCGCTCGTGTATGTTATGGCGCCGGAATATCCGCCGATGACGCCGTTGTTGTTTATCTTGTAGGCGACGTCAAATGTGCTTGTCGCGGATGTGCCGGTTGACATGCGAACGAGAGAATCGTTCTTCCAGATCGCCACCGCTTGATTCTTGGAAGAGCATTTCTGAGAGCCGCGAAATCCACAACGATAAACCGGCCCGGTGGCTAAAGACATACAGGCTGCCTCGCCGATGTCATTGATGTCGACGCAACTGCTGGTCAGCGTCCAGCTTGTTCCGTTAGTCGGATTATAAGAGGGAGCCGGTAAAGTGCCGACGTCGATGACGGTCGAAGCGCTTGCCTCGATACTGGCCCCTAAGATGACGGGTAACAATAAGTTTTTTCTCATTATTTGCACCTGCTTCAATAAATATCGTTTATCGGGCGCGCCGGCATGCGACCAACCGGATTGGACTGAATCGCCGACTGTCGGACAGCGGGGGATTGATACGGCTACCGGAGAAAGGCGTCAAGATTCCGATATGAAATATGACAGGGCGGCGGAAGGAAACGTTGCAAACTTTTGACGAGCGTCAAAGTTCTGTGGGGGCTTGGAGGTAATCAGGCGGAATAGCGGCTTTATTCGCGTATTCCGCTAAACGGCTGCCGGGCCAGGCTTTTATTGTCGGATTTTGGCTCCCCCTTTTCAGTGCGGATAGTCGATTCGCATGACAGTATGTAGGATGAGTTTCGCTATGCTCTACCCATCCTACATGCTCTGGTCCCAGGCGAACGAGCGCACGCGCAACGTACTTTGGTCAACATGGCTTCCATGAGGCCATAAGCAAGCGTTGCTTGACCGAATTGGATTTAGCGATGCGCGCGTCGAGCGATACCGCCAAGCAGGCCGATGCCCAACAGAGCCAGCGTACCGGGTTCTGGTACTGTTCCGTTACCATTATCGATTTGGCCGGCCGCGCTGGTCCAAATATTCTCCCAGAGAGCACGGTTGCGCGCGTCAGTCCAGCCGAAACTGTCGCTCCAAAAATCGATATCCGTGGCGATCAGTACATCACTAGAGCGGCCGGCACCGGCATCAAACACGCCCAGGATGATGCGTCCTAAGTTGTCCGTAGCCAGCGTTTCAAAGCCTGTCGGGGTGTTGCCGATGGCGGAGTGCGCGGAACCGGTGAAACCAGTGACGACATTAGGGGTTGTTACCCATTCTGATGTGCCAACCGTTACATGGCCCGAGTCGTTGCTAAACGTACCGGGGGATGACGCGATTCCCCAATTTGCAAGGATCTGCTGCGCCGGTGCATGCCACGGCCCACTGTCATGGTCCTGCTGTATAAACAGGAAGCCACCATCGTTATTCACGAAGTTTTGGAACGCCGCGATTTCTGCTGCGGATACGGAGTTAACAAGACCAGTGTAAAAAGCATCAACGGTCGAGAGAAATGCCGCATCGGCCAAATTTGTGGAGATCAGCGTGTGTCCCTGATTTTCGAGGAACTGGCGGGCTTGAGAAAGATAGGGGCCGCCGCCACTGAAACCATATAGCTCGCGCGAGTTGTCGTAGTAACCAATCACGATTGCCTGTGAAGCGACGGGAGCGAATAAGGCAGTCGAAAACAATAGCGCTTTAAATTTGAGGCTAATGCTCATTGTTATTCTCCGGTGACGAAAAAATTCAAACGATTTTATGTGGGAACCTGAATGTTCCATAGCGATACCTATAAGCAATAATTGTGCCAAATTAAATAAATCAAATTAAATCATTGAGATGAAATATGGTGTCGCTACTGGGTTTGGCCCGCTCGCTCATTTTTGTAAATTTTTCTGACACCCCTGTAGGTTTCGTGGACAAACGGGCCAGACGAGTATGTAGGATGGGTGGAGCGAAGCGAAAGCCATCATTCCGGAGCCTATTCGAAATCCAATTCATTTGTTTCCGGGCGTGCCCAATCATCGGGACAAATACCCAGTCGGACATATCGATGAAACGACGAATACAGCCAATTTGAAACAGCCCTTACATATCCGTTTGAGGTGGTCCGGCAAAATCACGATGGCATCGATCGAAAAGGGAGGCGATTCCTGGATAATCTTGAAGGCCTCACGCAGATCGGCGATACGCCGTATGAGAAGGTCGTTGCCGCGCCGTTCGGCCGAATTCACCGTAAAAAAGTACCGCCGGCAATTTTGACTCGTTTACAGGCCCGCATAGCCTGAGTGTAGCCGGGTTTCGTTCCTCAACCCAGCTTACCGAGCTTGGGCGTTGCTAATCAAGCTCTCAATTACCCACATTTGTCATTAGATACTTCAGCGCTTGATTTTTCTCTTTGCGAAGATAGCTTCCAAAGGATAAAAGACATTCCCAAACTTAGAATAAAAAAAGAGACAGACCATAAAGCGACGACTGTTTTGCTTGACAGCAATTTAAGAAGTTCTAGCTCCTCGGGTGGAGGAGTATTTATCAAACGTTCCAGTTCAATTGTTCTTATGTAGTTAGAAAGATCTAGCTTCATCGCACCATATGCGAGCTTAACAGTTACGTCATTGACTCTGTCCTGAGGCCAACCTTTTGATGCCCATATATACTTTTCTACCGCATATTTACAATACCAGTCGCTATGCAACGGTTCATCTTTCTTTGCTTCGATGCATAAAACAACCGCATCTAAAGCGGATTTATATCGAAGTTCTTTATCGATGAGATTTAGTTCACGCGTATATCGCTTGGTATTGGTATCGACAGTTTTCAGAAGACTATTTAGATAAGCATACTGAACAAGAAATATAAGTCCTAGGATGGCTGAGACAAGAGATACACGCTTTATTGGTGAAGTAGACGCCCAAGCAAAAATTACTCTAGATTTTCCTAAAATTAAGGCAACGTCTTCTGATATGTCTTTAAATTGTCCCATACTGTTTCAGCCTTCATTATGTCTAACATATAGCCGACCTCAAAAACGACGTCGAATCCGGAATCGGAAAATATTCAACGTCTTGTTTTGCGTCAATTTCGATGCCTAAAGACTGGCATTTTTTTCTTGACCCACATTCCGTAGGCTGGTTTGGAGCTTCGCGGAAACCCAGTGTTTCCATGTCTCAATTGCCGGGTTTCGTTCCTCACCCCAGCCTGCAACCTTTATCCAAAATCATCGAGACGCCTCTTTCGTCATCGCGTCCAGCATCGGGCTAATCAGCTCGCCGGCCAATGCCTCGAAGCGCTCGTCCAGCGGATCGCTGCCCCGGTAAACCGTCCGGTAATAGGGATTCAGGCTTTCGCCGGACTGGTATTCGGAGCCTTCCCAGGTGCTCCGGGCCTGTCTCAGTGCGTTGAGCCGGATGGCCTCCGGATCGCCGCCGAGCTTGGCCGGCGGATCGTGGCGGCAGCGGGCGTAGGCGTGGCTTGTTTTGGGGAAGAACGGCAGGGGGGCGGACAATCCTTGCCAATACGCGCGCAATAGTTTCGCGAGTTCGTTTTCGGGATCGGCGACCGGCTGGAATGCAAGCGTTTGCTTGGGGCTGTGCAGCACGGATTGGAGTATCGCGCCTTGAGGAGCGATCAGGCACAGCATCAGGTGCCGGAGCCAGAGGTCGAGGAGCTGGCGGGGACTCGGTTCTTCGAAGCTGTAGTCGGTCAGGCCGCTAGCGCCGACTTCGGCGAGCGAGCCGAGGAGGCGCAGCCCGTTCGCCTCGAAATCCACCGGCAAGGGCTCCAGGCGCGGTTTGACGAGGTCGGGGAGCAGCTTGACCGCGAAGCTTTCGACCAGCCGTTGTTCCTTGCCGTGCAGCACTTCGCCGAAGCGGCCGTGGGGCAAGAGACCCTGGGCGTCGGCGAGCAGCAGCGCGCTCTTCGGTTCCCGATCCAGCGCCAAGGCGTTTAAGAGGTTTTGCCGGACCTGGTTTCTCGTCCGGTAATCGAGCGCGAAGGGTTCGCGGATTTCGAACTCTTCCGCGGCGTCTTCCAGAATCAGGTTCAGCCGCCGACGCAGCAGGTAGCGGGCGGGGTTGCCGAAGAAGTAAGCGAGGCTTTCCGGATCGACGGTTCGCCACTCGTCTTCGGGTTCCGGAAGGGGGCCGGCGAAGAGCGGCGCGGGTTCCCGGTCGCCCCGCCCGATCAGCCGGGCCGCGCCCAGCCAGGTCGACGAAAAGCCCGGCAAGCGGGGATCGCCCCTGAAATAGCCGGGATCGAACGGTTGCAAAGGATGCCGGGTCACGAGATGGCTCTCGATGTCGCCCTCGGCCAGCTCGCCGCTTTGTTTCGCCACGTCGATGAGTTCGGACACCAAGGGGGAGGGCGGCAATTCGCTGTTGTCCCGGACGCTCCGGCCCACGTAGCTGAGGTAAAGGACCTCGCGGGCCGACAACAGCGTTTCCAGGAAGAGATAGCGGTCGTCCAGCCGGCGCGAGCGGTCTCCCCGGCGGGGATGTTTCGCCATCAGGTCGAAATCGGAGGGATGGCGCTGGCGCGGAAAGCTGTCATGGTTCAGGCCGAGCACGGCGATGACCTTGAACGGCAGGCTGCGCATCGGCACCATGGCGCAAAAGGTGACCGCGCCCGTCAAAAAGCCGGCGGCGGACGAGGGCTGGCAGAGGCGGTCGGCGAGCCAGCGCTTGATGACCCGTATTCCGACCGGCTCGCGGAAGCCGGCTTGTTCGGAAAGCTCCCGCAGCATATCGAGGGCGCCGCGCAACTGGAGCAGGACCGGTTCGTCCTCGTCGCGCGGATCGAACAGCCGGCCGATGAACGCGTTCAGGCTTTCGGCCCACTCCGCCGCGGGCTGCTTCGCCTTGAGCCGGTCCGCCCATTCGAACAGGGTTTCCAGAAATTCCGCGAACCGCTCCAGGATCAAAACCCGGCTGCCCTCGATGTCGTCGTAGGGCAGGGTTTCGGCGAACAGCGGAAAGCCGTCGCCGGCCAATTCCGTGGGCAGGGCATAGCCCAGCATCAGGCGCTTCAGGCCGTCGCGCCAGGTGTGGCGCGGAATGTCGGGCAGCCGGTATTCGGCCTTGTGTGCGCCGTCCCGTCCCCAGCGGGCGCCGACCGCCCGCGCCCAGTGATGGATGGTGGGGAGATCGTCTTCACACAGCCGAAAACGGCGCTGTATGGCGGGCTGTTCCAGATAGCCCAGCGTCGCGTCCGCCGCGAACCGGCTTTCCGGCAGGTCGAGCAGTGCGAGAAAGATCTCCAGGAGCGGCTGTTCGTGGGTCAAGCCGCGGTCGGCGATGCTGAAGGGGATCGCCGGCGCGTCGCGGCTTTCGGCGAACACCGCTTCGATGTAGGGCGTGTATTGCTCGATGTCTGGCGTCAGCACGGCCACGTCGCCCGGCTTCAAATCAGGATTCGAGTCGAACAGCGCCAGCAGTTGATCGCGCAGGACTTCGACTTCGCGCATTGGGCTGTGGCAGGCATGGACTTGCAGCGAGCGGTCGTCGGGTCGTACGGCCAGGCGCCCGGCGCTGCGGCGGTCGACGAGTTCCAGGATGTCGGCCTGGAGAATGTGCAGCATCGAATCGCGCGGCGGTTCGGCCAGGAACAGGCTGTGCAGTTCCGAATGTTCGGCCACGGCGTCGAAAAATTCGCGGCCTTGCTTCCCGAGCGACGCCAGCAAGGGGTGCCCGGCTTCAAGGTACAAGTCCTCCGGCGAGCGTTCTCCGGCCAAGCGGCCGATTTCCCGCTCGTCCCGGATTTCGCCCCAGTACTCGCGGCAGGGGTTGAGCGCGTACAGGCTGACCTCGGCATGGCGAGCGAGCGCGTTCAGCACGTCCAGAAACGCCGGCGGCAACGACGAAACGCCGAACACGGAGACGCGCCGGGGCAGCCGGCCGGCCGCGGAGTCGGATTCGAGCGCCGCCAGCAGTTCGTCCAGGATGCGGGCGCGGTGGGGCGCGGCTTCTCCCGAGGCCAAGTCGCGCCACAGCAGCGCCTGCCACTCCTCGTCGCCGCCCAGGGCCAGCGTTTCGCCGCGTTCCCAGGCGGCTATCCAGTCCGCCCGGTACATCAGGTACTGGTCGAACAGATCGGCGATCCGCCGGGCGAGTTGGAACCGGCGCAATTCGTCGCCGTTTTGAAGATACCCGGAAAGGCGGGGCGTCCGCTCCAAGTTTTCGGGCCGTCCCAGCCAGTCGAAGATGCGGAAGGCGAGCACTTCGCAGGAAAACGCCGAACGTCTCGGAAGTTCGCCGAAGAATTGCCGGAGCAGGTCCCAGACGAACGAGGCCGGCAGCGGAAAACGGACGTTCGCGCAGATGCCGAGCGTGTCCGCAAGACGGAGGGACAGCCAGCGGCCCATGCCGAGGCTTTGAACGATGACGGTTTCCGGCTCGAAAGGGGAGGCCGGCGACGGTCGGTCCGCCGTCAATAATTCGGCGAGGAATTCCAGCTTGTCGGATTGGTAGAGGCGGAGCACGGGGCGGTCAGTCGGATCTTGTTGTCATTCGATCGAGGCGCGGCACGGCGGAAAAAAGGCCTGCCCGAAGCGTCGTCGAGCAGGCCTTTCCCCGCGGTTTACCGCTTAGAGAACATCCCCCGGCCGGTTTACGCCTTGCCCAGGTGCGGCCATTGGTAGCCTTTGAGCAGCCCTTGCCAGTAGATCACCGGAATGATGTAGCGCTTCAAGAGATACATGCTGTAGCGCTCCTTGCCCTGATCGAAGGGGAAGGTTTCCTTGGGCTTCAGGTCGTAATCGAATTCGGCCAGGATCAGCTTGCCGTAGGCGGTAATCAAAGGGCACGACGTATAGCCGTCGTACTTGGCCACCGATTGTCCGCCGTTCATGACCGACAGGAGATTCGCGGTCATGACCGGACTTTGCGCCCGAATCGCCGCCGCCGTCTTGGACGTGGGCAGGCTGCTGGCATCGCCCAGGCTGAACACATTGGGATAGCGGACGTGCTGAAGGGTGTCCCGGTTCACCTCCACCCATCCCGCCTCGTTCGCGAGCGGGCTTTTCTTGATGAAATCCGGGGCGCTCATCGGCGGCACCACGTGGATCATGTCGTAGGGCTGAACCACGTTTTCCCCGGTGTCGAGATTCTTGAACACGGCCTCTTTCGACGCGGGGCGCAGTTCCACCAGGTTGTGCTTGAAGCGAACCTCGATATCGCGCGGCTTGACCACCTGTTCCGTGAGGGCGGCGGCGTACTTGGGCGCGGTGAAGATGGTGGGCGTCGCGCAGTAATAAACGACGCGGGATTTGTCGCGTATGCCGTGCTTGCGGAAATAATCCTCCGCCAGATACATGATTTTCTGCGGCGCGCCGGCGCATTTGATGGGCGGCGGCGGGAACGTGAACACGGCGTTGCCGCCCTTGAAGTTGCGGATGTTTTCCCAGGTGCTGTTGACGGTGTCGTAGCTGTAATTGCTGCAAACTCCGTCTTTGCCCACCGCTTCCTTGACGCCCGGAATCTTGTCCCAGTCGATCTGGAGGCCCGGACAGACGACCAGGTAGTCGTAGCCGATTTCCTTGCCGCCCTGGGTTCTCAGGGAATTGTTGGCGGGATCGAACTCCGCGGCGGCGTCGCGAATCCAGGTCGCGCCTTTGGGAATCAGATCGGCCATCGGCCGGACCGACTGCTCTCGATTGACGACTCCGCCGCCGACGAACGTCCAGAAGGGCTGGTAATAGTGCTTGTCGGACGGTTCGACGATCGCGACATCCGTTATCCCGGCATGCAGCAGGCGGGCTGCGATGCCGAGCCCGGCGGCACCGCCGCCGATGACAACGACACGGTGATGAATCTTGCTATCCATGTGGCCTTCCTCTCGAGTGGGTGAGTTTAGGGGGGGTGACCGGGATTGTTTCTTTTTCAGGCTTTGTTCCCGGCGACCGGGTTTTCTTCGTCCGTTCAATTCTGCCTTGTATAACGATCTGTTGACAATGGATTCCGGTTTTCGAGGTCGGATATCGAAGGCCGTTCGGCTTGGTTCCATGAATCTTTAGTTTGTCATGAGCGATGTCGAACCTGTTATCTTGATTGGGCGGGGAACAACAGGATCTTTGGGGTTCGGTCGCGTTTTTGTTTGTCCATCAGTTACAAGGAAAAGAAATAGAGTTGTTTCCGATGCTAAGCGATTGTAAGTCATGAAATTTTATAGTTCCAAAGCCCTGCGGAAAGCCAGAAGAAGTAATCCACGAAGGTATCCAAGTGATTTCTAATCCGATGCATCAGGCAGT
>Ga0196981_1000123_pt1 | contig 70291 bp, 44 predicted proteins | sample S3_2013CmetaG_FD_155462 | JGI IMG/M metagenome (GOLD analysis project Ga0196981, IMG submission 155462) | Soil microbial communities from Anza Borrego desert, Southern California, United States - S3_20-13C | ecosystem: Environmental > Terrestrial > Soil > Desert | place: USA: California... | reverse complement strand
AATGCGAACATGCCACTCAGTCTTTGAAACATATCCAGCTGGTAATGTTCGTACAGTGCCAAAAGAACTTCTGTATCCGAATTCGTATGAAAACTGTGACCTTTATCGGCGATAAGGTTTTTTTTTAATGCCTGGAAATTATAGATCTCGCCGTTGAAGACCAGTGCAATGGATCTATCAAAATTGAAGAAGGGCTGATTAGACGCCGGCTGGAGGTCAATGATGCTGAGTCGGGCATGAGCAAGACCAACATGTTCTTTCAAGAACGTTTGTTGATTGTCTGGACCCCTGTGTGAGATCCTCCGAATCATATTCCACAATGTGTCTTCAGTCCCCTTTCCAACAAAACCAGCGATTCCGCACATAGTATTTTCATTAACGACTGTATACGGCAATAATAGACGAGCCAGGTATTGAGCCCGGTAAAATCAGATATTCGGCATACAGGAAAGCCGCCATCAACCTATGTGCTTTTTTCATCCATCCATCCGGGGCTTTGATTCCGACATTTCTCCTTTTCGTAAGCTTGACGCTCATTAGGCCGGCAAAATATAATGACGTGAAAAAATAATTGTTAGTCAGTTGTTTGAAATCGTGCGTCGAAGCTATCGCACTTGTCATGGAAAGATCGTACCGGCGAAAATGACCATAGAATTCATCATAGTTCGACCATAATTCCTTTCTTGCCGGAACCGTGATTATAAAATGGGAACAATTCATGAATGCCCTTTTTAATTCATTCAAAAAATTGTTCGTATCAGGAATATGCTCAATCACATCAAGCAATAGAATTACTTCAATGGAATCTCGAAAATTCTTATCAAGTTTCGTTGCGTCGCATTTAGTCTTAACGACCAGCCTCACGCTTTCGATTGGATCAACATCAGCAAGATCAGCGCCCCAACAGTTGATCTGAAATTTCCTCAGTGCCTCGACAACCAGCCCTTTGCCGCAACCGATTTCTAGTATTTTTTTTTGTCCGAGCTTATTTTTTTTGATCGTGTGCATTAGGATTGATACACGGCCTTTTGTCCAGTAGTGATTTTCGATGCCCGGTGGGTAAGCAAGTGCAAACTTATCAGCAGAAAAAGCGGTTGCTGCCATTATTTTTTGATCCTTAAAACAAATTTAACTTCTTCGAAACCGCCGACCCAATAACACCAGATGCGTGAACATGCGAATACCGAGAGATTTGCGAAAAGGTCAAAAAACCAGCCGAAGACCCTTGCGGTATAAAATATTGGCGTCGACAAAACATCTTTTTTTAAGTAGGGTTGAGCAAACCATTTTAGTGTGGTCTTGATACTTTCAAATTCTACGCGCTGATATCCGCCCCGGAAGCCCGGCGTAAAATAATAGGGAAATGTGACATCGAATCCGGATTTATGCTCGGCATGTGTGAAGCCACGCGAAAAGTGTGGCACCCTGATGATCACCGTGGCTCCTGGTTTGCCAATTCGATGGATCTCCCGCATAACGGAAAACGGGTCCGGCAAATGTTCGAGACAGTGGTCAGCCTCGATCCAGTCGAAATCATTGTCATCGAAGGGGTATGGAAAACTTGTTAAATCGTGCCTGACATCTGGGTCAGCCACTGCATAATAGTCGACATTGATAAAGTCCTTTTTTGGAAAATCCCCGCTGCCCAGATTAAGCTTCTTCATTCAAAATTGATTTTTTCTTTTATGGTGAATGGCATCTTTCGTTGTGACTCGTAATAGGTGCGCATTAATATCTCAGCCATGACGCCCATGAGTATCATTTGCACACCGACGATAAAAAGCACAGCGCTGATCGTCGGTAATGGTGTCTCAATGATGGTGGCGTAGCCGATAAATTTTAAATAAAGCGAAAATACAGCCGCCAATCCTGCGGCAACAAACGCAAGAATTCCAATACCGCCGAAAAAATGGATAGGTCGTTGCATATACTTGTCCATGAACTTCATCATGATAAGATCAAGAATTACTTTGTAAACCCGGAATAATCCATAATTACTCTTGCCAAATTTTCTCGGCTGATAGTTGACAGGTACCTCGGCCACCCTGCCTCCCTCCCATGTGCAATAAACGGGGATGAAACGGTGCATCTGGCCGTACAGAAACACATCCTTGACTACATCCTTGCGATAAGCTTTGAGGGTGCATCCGTAATCGTGAAGGGTTACGCCCGAGAGGTAGCTGATCATCCTGTTTGCCAAGATCGACGGAAGCTTCCTTGTAAGGTAATTTCCGCGCCAGCGGTTTTTTCGCCAGCCACTGACGACATCGTAACCTTCTTCAAGTTTGCTTAACAGCCGCGGAATATCTTTGGGATCATTTTCCAGATCACTGTCTATCAATACGATTATAGATCCCCCAGACTCCTGAATCCCCGCGTTAATTGCGGATGTCTGGCCGAAATTCCTTCTGAAATTGATCGCCTTTATCCTTTTATTTTTGGCACAGGCGATTGCCAATTTGCGCCACGAATCATCCTTCGACCCGTCATTCACTGCGATAATCTCATATTCATAACCGCTTAATTCGCTTTCAAGACACTCAAGAATGAGCGGTATGTTTTCCGATTCGTTATATATTGGGAGGATGATCGAGATCGTTTTCATTTTTAATCAAAGTAATTACGTGCTTTCCACGGGTATACGGAACAAAAATAGATCGCGCACCCCAGCATAAACGGATACGCAGGCAGGTAGTAACGTGGTTCGAGCTGCCCGAGCACAGGATAAATCAGGGTCGAATACAAACCCGTAAGTGCCATTGCAAACATTGCGGCTTGTTTTTTCAGGATCACATAAACAATTCCCAAAAAACCGAATGCAATTGAAAACACGTATAGGGTCCCGTTCAATACCTTCAGAAACTTCTGCTTAAGATCCATTTGTCTAAAAGGGATGAATGGCAGGAAATCTGTTCCGGAATGCAAGAGAAATTTCCTTACCATTTTCAACCGTCCTGTAAGGTAATAAATGTGAGGCTTTTCGGTCCTTATTGATTCCGTGTATGTATTTAGGCGCGCTCTAACAGAAGATGAAAGTTCGTTCATAACCTGTTGAGAAGTGCCGGGATTTAGAATGATCGCGATATCTTTCCTCACGGAGACAAGGCTGTCGCCATTGAAAGAACTCGTATAGACTTCCTCAGGTACCGGAGTACCGCCCCCATCCGCTGGGTTGGAAATAAACCACCTGAGCTCGCCCTTCGGATTCCACCAGGAACGGTCGCCTCCGAAGGCAATCACAAAGTCCATCAGGGGACCAAGGTAGGATTCCTCATAGCCCGGATAGTACGTGGTTTTGGTTAAAGGAATTAAGCGGTCGTACCTCTGGTAGTTCCTTATGATCCACAATCCATCGAATAATATAAAAGGTGCGGCGAAAACAAAAACTTTTAAGGTCATGCTCTTCAGCGTCGTTTTCCTGATTCGAAAGCAAAAGAAAAGTAACGCCGCCACGAAAATAAACAGCACAGGCAAATACACGGGTTTCAAGAATATAACCCAGGTCAAAAAAAGTCCTGATAGCAGTAGCCATTTCTTTTTTTCCGACCGCCAGAACAAGATGAAGGCGTGGGACGAAAAAATTAGAAATGACACTGCAAAACTTTCAGCCAGGTAAGCAAAATCCCAAAAGGTCGTTTTCAGACTCAATCCAAAAAGAAAAAAAGTCAGATAGAATACGATATTTTTTGCCGTTACCAGATAAAGCAATTTTGATAAGGAATAGATCGAAAGAGCGGCGATTGTAAGCTGAATCAGGATGATCAATTTCAGCGCCTGATCCTCAACAACAATAGAACGCAACATAAGATAAATGATTCCATAGCCAGGCATGCGGTAATCCGGGTGATAGCTCCCGTCCTTCAAAAAATTTTCAATGGGGTCAAAATACGAGGGGGTATCACCCGATCCGAATCCGTAGCCGGTTCGCCCGAAACTAATCTGCTCAAAACCCTGAGCAATATTCTCAATAAATAACAGAATCAGAGTCCCTTTAAGAAGAAATGCGCAGATAATCCAGAAAAAATTGTTACCTGGGGAAAGTCGTTGGATCTGAAAATTCATGTAGCCGGCACCTGAAGATTGTGGATCGTCTCCAAATTGTAATTTAATCAAAATTATAAGTTAAATTCAGGCTTTGAAATATTTACTTCACGGCTGTTACTTTCATTCTCATTTACATATTAATATCCTATGAGGCGACCTGATGGCGGCATGAAATCTCCGGTATTATAGGTATGGTTGCAAGAAAGTTTTTTCTGATCGCTTGTTTTGTGCTGCCGCTCTGTTTGCAACTAAACGCTCAATGTTTTTCAGTCGATTTTTCGGGCCCTGCGGATGCATGCAAAAATGAATCCGTTCAGTTTGCATCCGATGGAAACTTCGATCGCTATGAATGGGACTTTTGTGGAGGCGACCTTGAACTGACACCGTCCGCTTCAATTTTTCAAAACTCGGCCGGCGCAGCTTTTAAGGTTGAGATCGTCGAAGAAGGTGGACAGTATTACGGTTTTTATACAAGCCGATCAAACCGGCAGCTTTACCGACTTGACTTCGGATCGGATCTGAAAAGTACACCAGCGCCTATAAGCCTTGGCGATCTTGGCCTGACTGCTATCTCTCCGCTGGGCTGGCTGACGATCGAGATTGTTAAGGAAGACAATGCCTTTTATGGCTTCGTGATCGATTTTTACAACCGTGTTTACCGGTTCTCGTTGGGATCTTCCCTAACCAATGCACCATCTGCCGCTACAGCTATTTATAGCGATGGCCTTCTTGCGAATCCGATCGACCTTGCCGTCCTTGAAGATGAGACCGGTAAATATGCATTTATCGCAAATCTCAACAGCAATCAACTGGTCAGACTTAACTTCCCTGGTTCCTTTAATGATGAAAGCACATCAATAAATGTCGATCAGTTTAGTGCTGGCAACGGGAATCATGGTGGCCTTTCCTTTGTCTCTGATTGCGGTTCATGGTACGCAGTGGTCTCCACCACATCGGGCTCGTTGAATAAAATATATTTCGACGATGGCCTCTCCGATTTGGTCCCAGTCGTGGCCCCTATTCCCAGTGCATCATTCCCGGCTGCGCTCAGGGGAGCCGCCCTCGCATTTGAAAGCGGTAATTACTATGCTTTCGTTCAATCCTCGACAAATTTGTATAAGGTTGCATTCGGAAGTTCAATGGGAAACGATCCCGTTTCCACTGCCGATTTCGGAAATTTTTCATTGCTGTCAGATGTTTTCGGTTTCTCGATGCATAAAGTGAAGAGCGACTGGTTGGTGTTGTCGAGCGAGAACTCGGGAAACAATATTTTCAAGGTGACCTTTCCAAATAACTGCTTTTCCACCGTCGAGTCCTCCGCCGACACGCTCGTGCAAGTCGTCACAAATGACACTCCCGGTGATTTTGAAGTATCGTTGAAGGCAATAAATGCAAATGGTGAATTCACTTCGATAACCAAAACCATCACGATAACGAATGTTTCGGCTCCAGAAATTGAAATTACCTCAGGAAACATTTGCAGTGCGTCGCCGGTAAATTTTTATTCGAATAATACCTCAGCTGATGCCGTGTCTTTCGACTGGGATTTCGGTGATCTTTCCGCCCACTCGACGGAGGCAGATCCAGTCCACACCTACAACGTTCCCGGAACCTATTCCGTAACACTGTCGGTTGTGAACTCCTCTGGGTGCAAAAGCGATGCAGCAAAGGACCTGTCAATGTATGAGGCCCCGATCGCCGATTTCACATTACCCTCGTCGGTCATCTGTACTAACACAGATGTGAATGTCATAAACAACACGGTTGACAGTTTTTCGGGAAATCTTTCATACAAATGGTTTGTGGAGGATACGTATGTTTCAGATGAGCGAGACGTCGTGTTGACGTTTTCCGATACAACCACCAAATCGATTACACTTGAAACTTCAATCCCCGGATGCACGAGCGAACTTACAAAACTCGTTGAAAACGTGGAGGCTGGGCCGGTTGGCGGTTTCATCATTGATGGGAAATGTGAAATGCAAACGGTGTTTTTCAACAATAACTCGGAAGGCGACATTCAGGAATATAGCTGGTTTATCGGTAGTAACTTCCTGAGTAATGAAGTTAACGAGCAGGCCGTGCTCGAACCGGGTATTTATTCGGCAGAGCTCCACGTTCTTGGCAACAATGGTTGCTCGACGGAGACAACCCAGGAATTTGAAATACATCCCAGACCCGTGGCGGATTTTGATGTCAGCACCGAATGGATCTGTTCAGGTGAAACGGTTTACTTTACAGATGTCAGCCAGATACCTTCCGGCTCGATCACAGCGCAGTGGTTATGGAGCTTTGGTGATGGAGGTTCGTCGACTGATAAGGACACCGAACATACTTACAGTTCTCATGGGGTTTATGGATTGTCACTCAGCGTTGAGACCGATGCAGGCTGCCGTGACACGCTCATCAGCACGATTACAGTGAAACGGTCTCCCGAAAGTGATTTTCAGGTTCCGGCCACGGTATGTCTGAACCAGAATTTCTTGGTAGCGCCTGATGCGGCTGGATTAAGTTATGAGTGGGATTTTTGTCCCGGGGACCTTGCGGTAACGCCCGAGGCCTCCGAGTTTCTAAGCAACGCAGGTTCTGCATTCAAAATCGAAATTGTCCAGGACGGTAGTTCTTATTACGGTTTTTACACAAGCCGATCACGCCAGAAATTATACAGACTGGATTTTGGAAATGATATTAAGAATATACCTGATGTTGTCGACCTGGGTAACCTCGGTATGCCTTCCCCAACCTGGCTTTCTGTTGAGATCGTCAGAGAAGAGGATCAGTACTATGGATTTATCGTCGATTTTTCCAACAAGGTGTATCGCTTCACCCTGGGAACATCGCCCGCTAATATTCCTTTCGCTGCGGAAATTATTTATGAAGACGGTTTGCTGGCCAATCCGATCGATTTGGCAATTATCAACGATGCTTCCGGTAAATATGCATTCATCGCGAATGCCAACAGCAATCAGTTAGTGAGGATACACTTCGATGCAACCTTCAGTGCAGTCCTTTCACCTGAAGCAATCGACGCGATCGAAGTTGTCGGATCCGGCAACCTTTCGGGTGTATCGTTTATTTCCGATTGTGGCTTATGGTATGCGATAACGACGTCCGCCAATGGGAGACAGATCACCAAGCTGGCATTTTGGGATGGCCTGCCTGACGATACACCGGTTATTGAAACGCTTGAAGACTTATCGCCTGCACCCATTATGCCGGGCGGTGTGTCGGTGGCCTTTGAGGCCGGGGACTTTTACGCGTTTGTATTATCACAACAAAGCGAGTCAAATATGTACCGGATTACGTTTGGTAGATCCATGGCGAACCGGGCTCTAACAACGGAGAATCTTGGAAATTTTGGAATGCTGAGCAATGTCTTTGGCTATTCAATGCACAAAATACACAGCACATGGATGGTGTTGGCCAGTGAAAATACAGGAGACAGGGTCTGGAAAATAGATTTCCCGAATTCGTGTTTTGTTGAGGTTCAACACTCGGACAGTGCCGAAAATTCTTTGCTTGCGACTAAAAGCGGTACCCATACCATCGCATTAACTGCGACGGATGAGCTTGGCTATTGGTCCACGACATCAAAGACTGTTGAAGTTCTTGAAACTGCCGCGGCCTCATTTGACTTTACATCTGATAATAAGTGCGCAGGCAGTACCATAAATTTTGCTGTGCAAACTACCGCGGTAAACATTGCGGGTTATGACTGGTCGTTTGGAAATAATATGGTTTCCACAGAGCCAGAGCCCCAAATCACCTACCAGACGGAAGGTGAATATCGGGTGTCGCTTGCTATTACCACTGATAATGGATGCATTAACACGAAATCTCAGTCTTTGAAAGTCTATTCGCCACCAGTGAGCGGTTTCGACAAGCCCGCCGGTTTGATCTGCAGTGATCATGGGGTTATTTTCACCAACACGACATCGGATAATTTTGACGGGAATCTGACTTACCGCTGGTATGTCAATGACGAGATAGCCGGCGATGAACGCGATCTTGGATATAACTTCGCTTCACCAGGGAACTACACGATACGGTTAAAGACAACAATACCAGGCTGCAGTGATGAGATTTCGGAAATGATTGACAACGTGCAGGCTGGGCCACAGGTTGCATTTAGCATTGAAGGTATGTGCGAACAGGAAGAGATTATTTTTATCAACAACTCGGAAGGATCAATTTCAGGATATGCATGGATCCTCGACGGGGACACGTTAAGTTATGAGACAAATGCCACCGCAAGATTTTTCCCCGGACTTTATTCGATGGAACTGTATGCAGCTGGTGAAAATGGTTGCGAAAGTATGACCTCAAAGGAATTCGAAGTTTACCCAAAACCAATCGTCGATTTTGAGGTCGCGCCTGAATTGATTTGCAGCGGATTACCAGTAAAATTCACGGACATGACACAAATTCCTTCCGGAAATACACTGGCTTCATGGACTTGGGATTTCGCCGATGGAAGCACATCCGGGTCGTTGAACCCAGAGCATGCGTATGCAAATGATGGTGATTACAAGGTCGTCCATTCCGTCAAAACCAATTTTGGCTGTGAAGGGACAAAAACTGCTATAATAAGCGTAAACAGATCTCCATCCACGGACTTCACAAACACCACGGCTTGCAACGGCAAACCCGTCACCCTCGACGCCACCGACCCCGATGGTAAATCGTGGCTTTGGAAAGTCGGTGATAAAACATACCAGATCAAAAAGCCGGTTCATACATTCAGAAACCCGGGGGATTATAAAGTGACCTTAAAAGTCACATCGACCAATGGTTGCGAGTCTACCGGGGCGCGGGATCTTGCCGTACCCGTTCCGTTGGACGTAGATTTTTCAGTGGAAAAAAATTGCGTCGACAATGATACGAAGTTCGTTGACCTCACGACAAGGGAAGATCAGATCGGAGCCCGCGAATGGAATCTGGATGGCGAAATCTTTGAGAATCAAACCGAGGTTGTTTATGGTTGGGACCAGCCAGGAGAAAAGGAAATCAAGCTTACAGTTATTGATACCTCCGGCTGTAGTTACGCAATCGAGAAGAACATTTCCATTGTTCCTGCCCCTGAAGCTGAATTTACTTTTTCTCCTCCATTCGCTTCTCCCGGCGTGCCAATTCATTTTGAAAATCTCTCTGCTGATGCGACGGTGTTTGAATGGTTATTTGGCGACGGCAATAATTCCGGAGAACATTCCCCGGATCATGTTTATACGGAAGTAGGCTCCTATACAGTGAAGCTTTTGGCAGCCAACGCCTTTGCTTGTGTAGATTCAGTTGAGAAAGGAATCGAAATGACCCCACCCAGCCCCGACGTTGGCATCCTGGCCATCACCGCATCTGATAATGCCGACGGATCAATCAAGGTCACAATCATATTGGAAAATGAGGGAAATACGGTAATAGAAGACCTTCCGCTTCACATCGATGTATCCGGAAACCTGACGCTTGAGGAAGTCATCGAAGGCCCCCTGCCGCCCCAGGCGAGATATAATTTTGTACTCGGCCATGGCCTGCGCAGGTCATCGGGCCTGTTATTTCTTTGTGCTGAGACGACAATCGCCAACGATCAGGCCCCGGCGAATGACCGCAGCTGTATTCAGTTCGAGAATCAACTCCTCGTCTTGCCAGGATATCCGAATCCCGTGCGGGATTTTCTGACCATAGAGTGGGTCGGCAGGGAAAATGAGCTTGTAAAAATTTCATTGCTAAATTCTATCGGTCGGAAAATCAACCAATTTGACATTGATTCAAAAGAAGGCTTTAACCAGCAAGTGATCGACGTCAAGGACCTCCAGAAAGGGGTCTATCTCCTTGTGTTGGAGGGTAAATACACCAGATCGACCCAGCACATCGTGTTTTCCAATTAAAAATAATCCCCCGCAAATGACCCGGCGGCAAATACTTTCCTTATTTTTGGCCAAATAAAATTTGGTTCCATACGTCCCTGTCAAAAAAATTCCTCCTAGAACTGTATTTTTTTTACCGCAGGGGCCAGGGATAAAAAAGTAAACTTTTGCCCAATGAAATCTAATGTTAAGCTAGACGGAACTGACCGTAAGATCCTGGAGATACTCCAGGCAAATTCAAATATCACCAACGCCCAGTTGGCCAAAGAGATCGGCCTGTCACCAGCGCCAACGCTGGAAAGGGTGAATAAGCTCGAAACTTCCGGCGTAATCAAAAGCTATCATGCAGTGATTGATCCCGCCAGCGTGGGATTGGGAGTTAGTACCTTCGTGATGGCCTCGTTAAAGGGACACAACAAAGACAACATCGAGAAATTTATCAAGGCAATCAAACAGATCGAAGAGATCGTTGAATGCCATCACGTTACAGGCGCCGGGGATTTTATTCTCAAGATCGTCTGCGCCGATATCGCTTCTTATCAACAACTCATGCTGGAGAAGGTTTCCAATATTGATGTCGTTGACAGTCTTCAATCGATGGTGATCCTTTCAACTTTTAAGGATAGCAAATCCCTGCCGATAGCACATATCTGAAAATACCATGGTAGCTGAGAGAACATTAATTCTGGACGCCGCGCAGATCAAACAAAAAATCAAACGAATGGCGTTTGAGATCTTTGAACACAATTTCAAAGAAAAAAATATTGTCATTGCCGGTATCGAAGGTCAGGGTTATGTACTGGCGAAATTGCTGAGCCGGGAAGTTGAGTCTGTTTCTGAGATCAAAACCTCGATCGTCAAGGTTTCCATTGATAAAGAATTGCCGCAGCAAAGCGAGGTGACACTGGATTGTGATGTTAAGGATATCCGCAAGAAATGCATCATCCTGGTTGACGATGTGCTGAATACAGGCCGAACCTTCGCATATGGTTTGAAACCATTCTTGAACACGGAAATCAAGAAAATAGAGATCGCCGTACTGGTAAACAGAAGCCATGTGCTCTTCCCGATTTCACCGTTGTATACCGGCTACGAACTTGCGACCACTTTGCGCGAACATGTCGAGGTGATCCTGGGAAAAGAAAACGCAGTTTACCTGAAATAACCTTCAAACCCGGAACCCGCGATCCTGAAACAACATCAAACCTCAACTTCAAAACCTTAAACTCGGACCCTGAAACTTTCAAACTTCCAACAACTTTAAAACTTCAAAACATTGCAACAACTTTAAACTTGAAACTTTAAACTTTAAACTCTAACCTGGAATGTCTGTCCATAAACCGGAAATAAAAAAGATCACCACCCACCGTCTTCAGGAAATGAAGAACCGCGGTGAAAAAATCGCCATGCTCACGGCATACGATTACAGTATGGCCCGGATTATTGACGGTGCGGGCATTGATGTGATACTTGTGGGCGACTCCGCCTCGAATGTGATGGCGGGTTACGAGACGACTTTGCCGATTACACTGGAACACATGATCTACCATGCGGCGTCGGTCGTTCGTGGTGTGAAAAGAGCGCTGGTGATAGTCGACCTCCCTTTTGGAACGTACCAGGCAAACTCAAGTGAGGCGCTGCGTTCCGCGATACGTATTATGAAGGAGTCCGGAGCTCACGGGGTAAAACTTGAAGGAGGAAGTGAAGTTAAGGAATCAGTGCAGCGGATATTAAGCGCGGGCATTCCTGTCATGGGTCACCTCGGACTTACTCCCCAGTCGATTTACAAATTCGGAACCTATACGGTGCGGGCGAAAGAAGAAGCCGAGGCTAAAAAGCTGATGGAAGACGCACTATTGCTTGCGGAGGTCGGATGTTTCGCGATGGTCCTGGAAAAAATTCCTGCCGAGCTCGGTAAGAAAGTTTCTGCGTCAGTAAACGTCCCCACCATTGGAATTGGCGCCGGGCCTGACACCGATGGCCAGGTGCTCGTGATGCAGGACATGCTCGGAATTACCACGGAATTTAAGCCGCGTTTCTTGCGACACTATGCGGATCTTCACGGAACTATTACCGGAGCTGTAACAAAATATGTTTCGGATGTCAAGTCCCGTGGTTTTCCGAACGACGACGAGAAATATTGAACGGGCCTTTCGTACTCCACAAACGTTTCCGATAACCCGAACTTCGATTTGTAATGTTTCAGATCTTTTTCCGGTGTGTCCACCACGCGCTGACTCGTTAAGGAATCAAATGGCGTGCCGGCCAATGATTCAATCCTTCCAAATCACGTCAATCAATCCTGCCCATCCGGAAAATCCCAGGAATCATCGTCAATCAAGGTCCAAAAAATTCTTCTATCCTAGTCAAATCCTCGTTAACTTGGGGCGCTTTTTAAAAGCACCTACTTTAAAAAACTTAAAACCTTAGCAAGAAATGAGCGATCAAAAAATCAGTATCAGCAACGGTAAGCTAATAGTTCCTGAAACCCCAACAATCCCATTCATCGAAGGCGATGGTACCGGTGTGGACATCTGGCCGGCATCCAGGCATGTGCTTGACTCAGCAATTGAGAAGGCCTATAAAGGCAAACGCAAGATCATCTGGAAAGAAGTGTTGGCAGGAGAGAAAGCTTTTAATAAAACTGGTAACTGGTTGCCGGATGAAACCCTGGATGCATTCAGGGAATATTTGGTTGGGATCAAGGGTCCGCTTACGACTCCGGTTGGCGGAGGGATCCGTTCTCTTAACGTTGCATTGCGCCAGATCCTCGATTTGTTTGTTTGCCTTCGCCCTGTGCGTTGGTATGACGGCGTTCCTTCACCCGTAAAAAATCCGGGTGCCGTCGATATGGTTATTTTTCGCGAGAATACAGAAGATATTTATGCGGGAATCGAGTTTGGCGCAGGCACTCCCGAAGCTCAAAAGGTCCTGGATTTTATAGCGAAAGAGTTTCCAAAGGAGTTTAATAAAATACGGTTCAACACAAAAGAAAAATCCGAGTCGTTTTGGAAAATGGTCGGTGCTCCGAATGTCAAAAATGAAGTGAATGTCGGCATCGGAATTAAACCTGTCAGCTGGAGCGGAAGCGTTCGATTAATTCATAGTGCCATTGCTTACGCGATCAAGTTCAACCGGAAATCGGTCACGCTGGTGCACAAAGGCAATATCATGAAGTTCACAGAAGGAGCTTTCCGCGATTGGGGATATTGGGTGGCGGAACAATACTTTGGCGATAAGGTGTACACCTGGAATACCTGGGAAAAAACGAAAAAGGAAAAAGGTGAGGATGCCGCCAATGCTGAACAAAAAGCAGCCCTGGCATCAGGAAAGATTTTGATCAAAGATTCCATTGCCGATATCACATTGCAACAGGTGTTAACGCGTCCCGAGGATTTTGAAGTGATCGCAACCCTGAACCTGAACGGCGATTATTTAAGCGATGCATTGGCAGCGCAAGTTGGCGGTATTGGTATCGCGCCAGGGGCAAATATCAATTACATCACAGGCCATGCAATTTTTGAAGCCACGCATGGCACTGCGCCAAAATATGCGGGACAGGATAAGGTGAACCCCGGGTCGGTAATTCTTTCCGGTGTTATGATGCTGGAATATATGGGATGGCAGGAAGCGGCCGACCTGATTACCAAAGGGATGGAGTCGGCCATCTCATCGAAGCGGGTAACCTATGATTTCCATCGGCAGATGGAAGGCGCCACCCTTTTGAAATGTTCCGAATTTGCCAACGAGATCATTAAGAAAATGTAAATATATTTTCGACCGTCGAACCCGGAAAGCTGGCATCAAAAGCCAGCTTTTTTTGTGCTTCGTGTATACGGTACACTTAAATACCGTGAATTGGGTATTGAACGGCGGACGGCACGTGGGGAATTTGCATCAGTTTATTGATGTACCCCATGAAATTACAAATCAGTGTCCGTGAACTGGAAATCCTTCGAAAATCGGTTTATGGTTTAACCGTGCAGCAAATAGCTGCTGATTTGAACATCAGCGTACAGGAGGTTGATCGGTCCCTGAAAGGTGTTATGAAGATCACACAAAGCAAAGAGCCTTTCCAGGCGATGCAGAGTCTGGCAAAAAATGGTTTTCAGGTGGTGGATTAACGCTGGAGTGGATATAGTAGTTTTTTACTACCCGCGGCAAGCATTTCAAAGGACCTTCTCTTTTTTTGATTTCTTCCCCGCCACCCCGCCTGCAAGTCTCTCCAATATTTACTATATTCAATGGTTATGTTCACCAGGTTCACGGGATTAATGGAACGGTTTGGATTCTGATCCGGCACTTTCCGTGAAACTGGATAAAAGTCAGCATTGAAGTACTAGCGCTTTATCCTGGCCGTACGTAACGCGTTTTAGTTTTCCCCTGAACCCCACAATGTAGTTTTATGTCAAAAATTACGGCCGCTCTCCTTGTCCTCTTATTTTTCAGCTTTACAGCGTATGCACAGCTAACGGTTACTCCGCCCCTTGATGACGGTTGTGTGAATAGTTATTTCACGCTATCAAACATAGTAATTAGTGAAACGGATACGCTCGACTTTCATCTGAGCGGCACTTCGGAAACGCTGGTTTTTCAACCGTCTTCAGGCTCATTTAATCCAGGCGTTGGAACGGTTTCTTACTCAGCCGGCGGCGATGTCTACGTGAATATTAATGTTCTCGCCAACGAGATAGTAGTAACGATGTACCAGTTCAATTCGAATCCGGACTACTCAATCGATAACTTAACGATATCCGGTATTCAACTCACGACAGCGACACCCGGTGCTGGCGACGTTCATTACGTGACGGCGGGGAGTACACTTTTGGTTGATGGTTGGACTGGAAACGAAACCGTTGCAAGTTTTGACGCCCATGATCTTCCCTTCGGAGGCAATGATTCATCAGCGCCAATATGTTCTGGTAGCAACCCGAACTACGACCTTCAAGATAATGTAAACACGTTTGGAAATGGCATCATTTCTAATTTTGGCTGGACATTTGCAGCTGGCCCGAGCATAAGTGGAGCTACTGCAAGCGGCGGTGGTTTCATAACAGACATTCTTACGAATACAGGCACTGCTGCGGAGACTGTTATTTACACGGTAACTCCCACAAGTGGAGCATTCGGATGTATCGGCCCTACGTTCGATGTGACGATAACGGTCGATCCTGCGCCTACGACGGCGGCCGCAGGCACGAGTGAAACAACCTGCGCGAGCCCGTATGTCTTATCGGGAAACCTTCCAACGGTCGGAACGGGGGCCTGGGCAATTGTCAGCGCAACGTCCGGAACATTCGATGACTTTACGCAGCACAATACTAATTTTTACGGAATGGCCGGGCAAGCCCACACATTGTCGTGGACGATATCCAATGGAGCATGCCCCCCTTCGTCCGACGCCATAATAATTACGGTCGAGGAAATTCCCTCGGTTGCCAATGCCGGAAGCGACCAGACTGATTGCAGCGGGTCTGTTATCTTGTCCGCCAATACTCCCACCGTTGGGAGTGGGGCGTGGTCATCTTCGCCACCGGGTACTTTTTCAAACCTCAATGATCCGGCGTCATCATTTTCCGCAGCACCGGGCAGTTACACGTTAACCTGGACGATCACAAACGGAAGTTGTACACCGTCGACAGATGATGTTATCATCACGTTTGACGCACCTCCGGATGTTTCAAGCGCGGGTAGTGACGAAACGATTTGCGGGAATTCCTATACCCTGTCAGCAAACACCCCTGCTACTGGAACCGGCAACTGGACGTCAAATCCCGGGGACGGAACTTTTTCCAATCCCGCTTCCGCATTTGCCTTGTTCACCGGTACCCCTGGCACTACGTATACCTTAACCTGGACGATCACGCATGCGTCGTGTGCGCCTTCAACCGATGATGTCATCATTGCTTTGGAGGAGGAGGCTACAGTGGCTGCCGGCCCCGACACAACCGTCTGTGGTGCCGTTACCCTTTCTGGATCATTTGGAGGAGTCGCAACATCCGCGCAGTGGACTACGGTCGGCGATGGTACATTTGATAATAGTTTTTCGCTTACTGCAACATATACTCCGGGTCCCATTGATATATCCAATGGATTCGCCTCCCTTACGCTGACAACAAACGACCCCCCAAACAGTTGTTTCTCGGAATACGACGAGATCGTCATTTACACAAGCGCCCCGCCTACCGTGAATGCCGGAACGGACGCAACCTTCTGCGGCGACACGCCCGTGACGCTTTCAGGAGGTTATGGAGGTGGAGCAACCATGGTAACCTGGTCAACCTCCGGCACGGGATCATTTGATAATATCAATCTCACAAGCGCAGTCTATACCCCCTCGCCGGCGGATATTTTGGCGGGAACGGTCATGCTTACATTAACGACGGATGATCCTGACGGCGCGGGCCCGTGTAGTTTCGCAACGGATGACGTAACCATCACCCTTGAAAATCCCGCCACTGTCTATGCAGGACCGGATGCAAATGGATGCGGTACCATCATCCTTTCAGGATCGATTGGAGGCAGCGCTACTTCGGCAGCCTGGACAACTTCCGGTGATGGTGGATTCAGTGATCCCAATTCTCTTACGCCGGAATATGCACCAGGCGTTAACGACATCAGCAATGGATTCGTAACCCTGACACTTACCACAAATGACCCTGTTGGTATCTGTAATGCGGCGAGCGATGCGGTTATTATTACAATTGTGTCTGGTCCCACCGTTGATGCAGGTCCTGCCACACAAACTCTTTGCGGTGATACGCAGGTATCCCTCTCCGGGGCATTTGGCGGGACTGCGAATTTTGTTACGTGGTCAACGTCGGGAAGTGGTTCGTTTAACAACATCAACATTACCAATGCAGTTTACACGCCTTCGCCTGCAGATATCAGTGCCGGCTCTGTGACGCTGACATTAACAACCGATGATCCGGATGGGGGCGGCCCTTGCACCGCTGTATCTGATAATATAATCATCACACTCGAAAACCCGGCGACTGCGAATGCCGGGCCGGATGAAACTATATGTTCGGGAAGTACAGTGAACGTTGCGGGCTTGCTTGGAGGAAGTGCAGGTACAAGTACGTGGTCAACAACCGGAGATGGTGTTTTCGATAACCCGAATCTTGCTGTGGCTGTCTATACGCCGGGTGCCGCCGATCTGAGCAATGGCTATGCGACCCTTATCCTGACAACCAACGATCCCGCCGGACTTTGTAACGCCGCGTCTGACAGTCTGCTGATAACAATTAATCCGGGCCCTACGGTAAGTGCTGGCGCCGACACAACAGTTTGTGGCAACTCGCCTATTTCCCTTTCAGGAAGTTTTGGTGGCACCGCAAGTTTCATCGTATGGTCAACGTCAGGCAGCGGTTCTTTTGATAACATTAACTTGCCAAATGCGGTTTATAATCCGTCACCAGCGGATGTATCAGGAGGAACAGTTACGCTCACCATAACAACTGACGATCCGGATGGTGCTGGCCCCTGTACATCAGCATCCGATAACCTCATTATCACGTTTGAAAACCCGGCCACCGCGAACGCCGGTCCGGATGAAACCATATGTTCCGGGAGTACAGTGAACGTTGCAGGTTTGCTTGGAGGAAGTGCAACTGCAAGCATATGGTCAACAACCGGAGATGGTGGTTTTGATAACCCGAATCTTCCTGTGGCTGTCTATACTCCGGGTGCCGCCGATCTGAGTAACGGTTATGTGACCCTTACCCTGACAACCAACGATCCTGCCGGACTTTGTAACGCCGAATCTGACAGTCTGTTGATAACAATCAATCCAGGCGCTACGGTAAGTGCAGGCGCCGACACAACAGTTTGCGGCAACTCGGCTATATCCCTTTCGGGAAGTTTTGGCGGCACTGCTAGTTTCATCGTATGGTCAACCTTTGGCAGCGGTTCTTTTGATAACAGTAACTTGCCAAATGCAATGTATACTCCGTCACCAGCGGATGTATCGGCAGGAACGGTTACACTCATGATAATGACCGATGATCCGGATGGCGCCGGCCCCTGCATCGCTGAATCTGATAACATGATTATCACACTCGGAGACCCGGCCACTGCGAACGCCGGTCCGGATGAGACCATATGTTCCGGAAGCACAGTGAACGTTGCAGGCTCGCTTGGAGGAAGTGCAAGTACCAGCACATGGTCAACATCCGGAGACGGTGGTTTCGATAACCCGAATCTTGCTGTTGCTGTTTATACTCCGGGTGCCGCCGATCTGAGTAACGGTTATGTGACCCTTACCTTGACAACCGACGATCCCGTCGGACTTTGTAACGCCGCGTCTGACAGTCTGCTGATAACAATCAATCCGGGCCCTACGGTAAGTGCTGGCGCCGACACAACAGTTTGCGGCAATTCGCCCATATCTCTTTCAGGAAGTTTTGGTGGCACTGCAAATTTCATCGTATGGTCAACCTCAGGCAGCGGTTCTTTTGATAACATTAACTTGCCAAATGCGGTTTATACCCCGTCACCAGCGGATGTATCAGGAGGAACAGTTACACTGACCATAACCACTGACGATCCGGATGGAGCGGGCCCTTGCAATGCTGCCTTTGAGGACGTGATAGTCACAATCGACCAGCCGGCAACAGCCAATGCCGGACCTGATGAGAGCATCTGTTCCGGTGAGACCGTTTCACTGGGAGGCCTCCGTGGCGGGACTGCAAGTACGACTGTCTGGAGCACTTCGGGAGATGGAACGTTCGATAACCCAAATTCTTTGACTGCGGTATATACCCCAGGCGCGTCGGACATCGCCCTTGAATACGTAATATTAACACTGACAACCGATGACCCGCCGGGGTTGTGCGCGGCTGCTACCGATGACGTTACAATTTCAATTGGCCAAACGCCTACTGCCAACGCCGGAAGTGATCAAACAGTTTGTGGCTCCGCAACAACGCTTGCCGGAAATACGCCTTCTGTAGGTTTTGGAACATGGTCTGTGATCGTCGGAGATGGTGGTGAATCAATTGCCAACAGCCCGGATCCGACATCACCCTTTTCCGGAAATTACGGGTTTGCATATACCCTTCGATGGACAACGTCGAATGGGGCATGTACTGCTCAGGACGACGTGCAAATCACATTGTATCAATCTCCAAGCGCCGCGAATGCCGGAAGCGACGAAGTCATTTGCGGTCCATCTGCGAATTTGGCGGCGGATCCTCCTGTCATTGGAACAGGACTTTGGACTGCAAGTCCCGGAGGTGGTACGTTTTCACTGAATACTGATCCGAATTCGACCTTCGATGGAACGGTGGGGTTGACTTATACATTAACATGGACGGTGAGCAACGGCCCTTGCGCCGATACAACTGACACGGTGCAAATTCAGTTTCAGGAAGCCCCGACAATCGCCGATGCGGGAGTCGACCAGGCAATTTGCGGTTCATCCGCCATCCTTTCGGCCAATACACCTACCGTTGGAACCGGAACGTGGTTTGTTGACGGAAGTGGTAGCGTTTCAAATTCAGCGGACCCCAGCGCCATTCTGACCGGCACCAAAGATGGGACCTACATCCTTACATGGTCCATTTCAAATGGCGTATGTCCGTCATCTACTGACACCGTGATCATTCAAATGGACACCATACCAAGCGTCGCCGCTGCAGGACCCGATCAGACGCTTTGTGACACAACTGCTTTTCTCTCTGCAAATTCGCCTTCGGCCGGCAACGGGCAGTGGATGGCATCGCCGGGCGACGGATCCTTCTCTGATACATTTGATCCGCTGGCATCATTTACGGGCACTGCCGGCATCGCATATACACTCACGTGGACCATTTCGAGTCCCAGCGGTGCATGCTCATCCAATTCTGACGATGTCATTATTACATTTGAAGGTATGCCCACAACGGCAAATGCAGGCGTCGATCAAACGGTTTGCGAAGACATACCGGCGAATCTCGCGGCAAATGCTCCTGCCGTTGGCACCGGACAGTGGTCTTCTTCGTCAGGTGGGACTTTCTCCAACGTCTTAGCCTTCAATTCGCTATTCTACCCTGATTCCGCAACTTCGTATACCCTCACATGGACAATTACAAATGGTACATGTACGGCATCTTCTGATTCAGTCGTAATCACATTTGATGAATCGCCGGCAGCTTCCACAGCCGGACCTGATCAAACCCTGTGCGGAACCGTTGCAACATTGTTGGCTGATACCCCAACCGTTGGTTCTGGCGTGTGGACTTCCTCGCCCGCGGGCGGCGTGTTCTCCGATACAACCGCAGCTAATTCGACATTTACCGGTTCGTTCGGCGTCACGTATACTTTAACATGGACAATTAGCAATGGAACGTGTGCGCCATCGTCCGATGATTTATTTGTAACGTTTGAAGAGCCGCCGACCGTCGCAAACGCAGGGTCCGACCAAACCGCGTGCCTCTCGACGGGAGCTAATCTCGCGGCCAACACGCCGACTGTCGGAACAGGGTTTTGGATAGCCAACCCTGGTGGAGGTGGATTTTCGAACGCAGCTGATCCCAATGCAACTTTCTTTGGCGGCGCTGCCATATCATATACCCTTACGTGGAGCGTCACAAATGGATCGTGCCCTGTCTCAACAGACTCGGTCATCGTTGCCTTTGAAGACTCGCCGACTCCGGCATTTGCAGGCCCGGATCAGACCATTTGTACCCCATCTGCCAGCTTATCCGCGAGCCCTCCGACCGTCGGAACGGGGTTGTGGACATCAAGCCCGGCCGGATCGTTTTCCTCAACCACCGACCCCAACGCGACATTTGGTGGCACACCCGGCGTCAGCTACACGGTTACCTGGACAATCACAAACGGAACTTGTGGTTCGTCGGCAGATTCGACAGTCATAACTTTCGAAGAATTACCGTCCCTCGCGAATGCAGGCTCCGATCAGACGCTTTGTATCAGCACAGCCGCAAGCCTTTCGGCAAATACTCCTACCGTTGGAACCGGTTTCTGGACAGCCAGCCCCGGCGATGGATTTTTCTCAAACGGATCTTCACCGTCATCTGAGTTTACAGGATTCTCAGCGACAACATATACATTGACATGGACGATATCAAACAGCTTCTGTGCCGTTTCCGCGGATAGCTTGTTTGTTACTTTTGAGGATGTTCCAACCTTTGCGAACGCCGGCCCCGATCAAACAGTATGTACGCCTTCGACGACACTAGCGGCTAATACCCCAACCATTGGAATCGCTTCGTGGTCCGCGTCTCCCGGAGGTGGCTCATTCTCATCGATGACGGATCCAAACGCAACTTTTAGTGGAAGCAATGGCGTTACCTATACCCTTGTATGGAGTATTTCAAATGGATCCTGCGCGGCCTCTTCAGACTCAACAATCATTACGTTCGAACAATTGCCGACGATTGCAAACGCTGGCGCCGACGAAACCATTTGCGTTACCGCTACTTATAATCTCTCAGCCAACGCCCCGACGGTTGGAACCGGCCTTTGGACTGTGGCCCCAGGTAGTGCCGGCTTTTCAAACGCCACCGATGCCAACGCTCAGTTCTTCGGCTCACCCGGGGTCGTGTATACACTCACATGGACGATCACGAACGGATCATGCCCCCCCTCAACCGATGATGTTGTGATTACAATTGACGATCAACCCGCGTCATACGCCGGCGGTGATCAGGTGCTTTGCGGCGCGACTGCAACGCTTGCTGCCTCGGTGTCGGTCGGTTCAGGCTTATGGACTTCCGCGCCCGCGGGCACATTCTCTGATGCGACAAGCGCAACCTCCGATTTCACCGGCGTGGAAGGAGTTACCTATACACTCACATGGACTGAAACAAATGGTGTCTGTGCGCCATCACCCGATGATGTCCTGATTACCTTCCAGGCTGTTCCCACTCCTGCAAATGCAGGCACTGACCAGACAATCTGCGGACCTAGTCTCGCGCTTGCCGGAAATGTTCCTGCCGAAGGCTCGGGATTCTGGAACATTCAGTCGGGTATTGGCGGTTTCTTTGCTACCCCCACAGATCCCGGCTCGATTTTTACAGGTTTCGAAGGTCAGACCTATGAACTTGTCTGGGCAATTAGCAACGTATGCGCGACATCCGGGGATACCGTGACCGTTGTAATGCAGGCGTTGCCGCAAGGAATGTCATCGGTTCTAAACCAATGTAGCGAAATCGGATTGTCTTATGACCTTCAGGACAACGTCAATACGCTCGGGAATGCAGTGACCTCGACTTTTGAATGGAATGCAGTCGACAATAATAATGTATCCGGCGAAAACCTTACGACGATAAACGGTGGCATCATCAATGACGTGCTGGCAAATTCGACGAACGGGACTGAGGTAGTAACCTACTCTGTTACCCCGACCAGCATGGAAGGTTGTGTCGGTCCGGCGTTTACGGTGGACGTGAATGTGCTTCCGTTGCCAATTTTAAACCCGGCGCTCGACGGGTCTGCCTGTAACGATAGTCAGATCGGAGTATTGCTCGACACGGATTCGGCAAGCATCGGGGCGATCGGTTTTAACCTTATTTCGGTTGATGCGAACTTGCTTGGGCCGGCTCCGTCCAACGCCATCATTGGCTCGATGTATTCGGCTGACGGGCTTTCGGCGGACATGTATACAACAGTTCCGCTAGCTTCAGACGTCGTTATTTATACGCTCGCACCTGTCAGTGCCAACGGCTGTGTAGGTCCGGAAGGAATAGTGACTATAACGGTGAATCCCTCGCCTGATCTGCTGATTGACAATCAGGCCGCTTCGATTCCAAGTGGTGGAGAAACAAATATTATACTGACATCGAGTCTCGGTGGCTCAACCTTTACATTCATCGCTGGGCAATCGCCCTTGATAAACGGCGCAGCTGATGGCAGCGGATCGGTCATTAACCAGATGCTAACCAATTCAACTACAGAAGACCAGTTGGTTACATATGACATCATTGCAACGTCACCTGAAGGATGTTCTAGTCTGACTCAAACAGCGGAAATCCTCGTCTTTGGAGTTTCCGGATCCAGTGTCATAACCGCCGATTCGGTTGCCCTCGTTGCACTTTACAATTCAACAAATGGTGCTGCATGGACAAATAATTCTTCCTGGCTTTCGTCCGATGTTGATCAATGGTACGGCGTTACCGTAGTCAATAGCCGGGTAGTTGCGTTGCATCTCAATGCAAACAACCTTACCGGCAGCGTTCCGGGTGCGATCGGTAGTCTCGGCGGCCTGAGAGAACTTGAACTTTCGGACAACACGCTTGCCGCGCCTATCCCTTCGGCGATTGGAAATTTGACTGAACTGCAGCGCTTATCCATCAATAATTCCGGTATTACCGGCAACCTCCCCCCGGAAATCGGCAACCTGATCATGCTCGATGAAATCTCGTTGTCCCAAAATAGCCTGACGGGTTCTATACCCCCCGGCTTTGGTCAACTGGCAAATCTGGTTTTACTTGACTTGCGTGACAATGCGCTAAGTGGTGCAATACCGGCTGAAATTGGAAACCTTGCGAATCTTCAGTTTCTGAAAGTGAGCAATAATGAGTTGACCGGTGCGATACCAGCGGTCATCGGAACGCTTCCGAACCTTACTGTTCTCATGGTTGATAAGAATAACTTCTCGTCACTTCCAGTGCTTTCACAGAGCCTGCAAATATTAAAGACGGAAGAAAACAAACTTACTTTTGAAGATATTGAACCGAATATCGGAATCACCAATTTCACTTATGCACCGCAGGATACCGTTGAGCAAAAATTGAGCTTACTGGTTCAGGTCGATGCGACGCAGAATTTTATCGCCGCGATCGGTGGAACAGCAAACAGTTACCAGTGGTACAAAAACAGTGTTTTACTGGGTAACGAAACCAATACGCTCACGCTGGCAAACATTGCTGTGGAGGATGATGCCATATATCACTACACTGCAACAAGTGCCCTTGTACCGGGCCTTACACTTGTCAGGCAGCCTATTGTGTTGAAGGTATCTTCACTCGAACGTGATTCGATCGCCCTGCGAATACTTTATCAGGCAACAAACGGATTCGGATGGTCAAACAATTCTAACTGGTTGACGACGCCCATCAGCACGGGATGGTTCGGTGTTACGATCAACAATAACCGCGTTACTGGCATCGACCTTTCAAATAACAACCTTTCCGGACCTATACCGTCTTCCGTTGCGGATATCGCGAACCTGGTGTCAATCGATTTATCAAACAACAAGGTTTCGTCGCTGCCAGATCTCACGTCATTAAGTTTGCTGACGACGCTGAATGTTTCTGTCAACAACCTGAATTTTGGCTCACTCGAACCGAATATAAGCTTGCCAGGTTTCAACTACACGGGCCAGGCAATACTCGGCGACACGTCAACAGTTTATGTTCCTGCCGGCGATCCTTATTCGCTCAATGCAACTTCGCCCGGTGTAAATAACCAGTATCAATGGATACGCGACGGCTCAAACGTCGCCGGAGCAAACCAAAGTATTCTAGACATACTTTCCATGAATGAAACAAATATGGGCAGCTATGTATGCGAGATTACAAACACAAGCGTCCCGGGCCTTACCCTGCGGACTGCCGCGAATACTGTCTGGGCGATTGGTAATCTGTCGGGCATACTGTTCGCCGAGAATTCACAGCCGGCTACGTCGGGACGTGTTACCCTGTACAAAATAACTTCGCAGGGTGCCTATGATAACGTGGGGTCCGAGGACGTTAGACCGGATGGAACATTTGAGTTTCCCAAGGTTATCCTTGGGAACTACCAGCTGCTTGGCATCCCCGACACACTCGTTTACGAGCATGCATTGCCGACATACTATAAGAATACCCTTTATTGGGAGGAGGCGGATACAATTTTTGTATTTGCGAGCGTAATCGATTCTCTCAATATTGGCAGTCAATTGGAACCGGTTGACGTTCCTCAGGGGCAGGGCGTCATTACAGGATATGTTGAAGAAGATACCGAGGGAGGAAGGGTGGAGGCCCCGAAACGCGTATCAAATGCCGGGGTTAGTGTGAGAAGGGTTGAAACATCCGGACGTGGACAGGAGGAGGTGCTCACGCTCCACGCATACGTCCTGACAGATGACAATGGTGAATTTTCATTTACCAACCTCCCTGTTGGCCAATACCGCCTGAACATCCAGTACCCGGGTTATCCGATGGATCCGAATTCATTTGTCACCATTCCAATCGGTGAGAACTTCGAATCGGAAAAACGCGTAGAGGCCGTTGTCGAAGAGGGCAAGATCGTAGTAAACGAACTTGTGATCACGCACATTTGGAGCATGGAAGATTATCAGGCGGACGTATATCCGAACCCGGCAACTTCATTCATCAACTTTAAATTTAATCAGTTGTCGACGTCGCGTTCTGTAAACCTGTACGACGACAGCGGAAGGAAAATGCTTCAAATGAAAGCGAGTCAAAAACAGGAAACGATGGATCTGCGTTCACTGCCGTCAGGTAGTTATATCATCAACATTCACGATCATGGAATGGTAGTGAAGACGCTGCACGTAATTGTTGAGTAATCAATTCAGGCCAGGATTCTCCGGACATATCTGTTTACCGGAGAACCTTGGGCTTTTAAGATTAGCGCGACGCCAGGTTTAGATTGAGCATACGGATCGCGGTAAGCGCCGCCTCTTCACCTTTGTTACCCAGTTTTCCCCCGGCGCGTTCGAGTGCCTGCTTCTTATTCAGCGTCGTTAGCACGCCGAAGATGACAGGCTTCCGCGTTCGTATCGACACTTCCGTAATGCCATACGCTACCGCCTGACAGATATAGTCAAAGTGAGGAGTGTCACCCTGGATGACGCAACCCAGGCAGATCACAGCATCGATGTCTTTTTTTTCGGCCATCCATAACGATCCCAACGTTAGCTCAAAGCTCCCGGGAACATCGCTTCGGATGATGTTGGATTTTTTTATTCCATGGTCGATGAGGGTCTCGACAGCGGCCTGGAACATCGCTTCGGTGATCTCGTCGTTCCACTCCGCAACTATAACGGCAATTCGTTTCTTCGAAAGGTTAGCATTGACTTTTGCTGATCCGGATTTTAATACGCCAGGCATAACTTATATTTTAAAATAAAAAAAAGGGATAGACGATCTATCCCTTAACTTCAATTTCTTTTACAGATTATGCATTGCCTTCGAGTTTGGCTTTATACTTTCTTGCATTCTGATACTCTGCCGAATCCCAATAATCTTCAATGATCCTGTTATAGGCTTCAATTGCTTTATCATTCTGATTGTTCTTTTCGAATGCCAAAGCAGCTTTCATCAGATAGGTTGGGGTAAAATATTTATTGGGAGTATAGTCGGCTGCCTTCATATAAGATGCCGCCGCCTCTTCGAACTTTTGTTCTTCCATGTAAGTGTCACCAATCAGACTATATGCGCGTGGTTGAACAAGCAAATCCCTGGCAGAGAAATCTTCAAGATATAATCTCGCCAGTTCCCACTTGCCTTGCTTCAGATAACACACACCAGCATAATAGTTCGCCAGGTTAGCCGCCTCGGTCATTTTATATTCTGACACGATATCACGAAATCCAAGATTATTTCCATCGCCGTTCAGCGCAAAATCCAGGCTGTCGGCCTCAAAATAGAACACTGCCTGAAACATCTCCTGCTGCGCTTCCTGGTTCAGGTTATCGACGTAATACCGATATCCGAAATAGCCGCCGACGATCAACGCAATAACAAGCGAAAACCCGATTACGGTTTTCGGATGCCGCTCCATCCAGGTTTCAGTCTCCTGCAGCTTCTGCGCTAATGCTTCCGGACTTTCTAAAATTTCTGATTTGGGTTCTACCTTCTTCGCCATGGTTGGTGTATTATTTCATTCTCCAGGAGTTCCGGGAGTGGGGCGCAAAACTACAAATTAGATTCTTTTAAAAAAAGAAAATCTCCTTCATAGTGAGCGTTTGATATGGCCGTTTAATCGATGGTAAACGGATAATCTTTCTGAACGTAAATGTCTTTTAATGCCTCACTGGGATCCGGGTATTTCGATTCTTCCGCAAATTTCACACTATCTTCTACCTGCTGGTGAATCCGCTGATCGATTGATTCAAGCTCCTGTTCAGTAGCGAATTTTTTATCGAGAATGGCTTTTTTCACAACTTCGATTGGATCGCGCTGTTTATATTCTTCAACCTCTTCCTTCGTCCGGTATTTCGCAGGGTCTGACATCGAGTGGCCTTTATAGCGGTAAGTCCGGAATTCAAGTAATGTTGGGCCTTCGCCGTTTCGTGCACGTTCCGCTGCTTTCGCGACTGCGATATGAACGGCCTCTACACTCATTGCATCGACTGCCTCCGACGGCATATCGAACGCTTCGCCCAACGTATAAAGCTCGTGAACATTGGATGACCTTTTCACCGATGTCCCCATTGCATATCCGTTATTTTCGATCACGAAGATCACCGGCAGCTTCCACAACATGGCGTAGTTCAGCGTCTCGTGGAACGAACCCTGGCGCACGGCCCCATCACCCATGTAACACATGCACAGGTTCTTTGTCTTGTTATATTTTTCCGCGAAAGCAATGCCTGCTCCAAGGGGAATCTGACCGCCTACAATGCCGTGACCACCGAAAAAATTATGAGCCTTGTCAAAAATGTGCATGGAGCCGCCCTTGCCCTTTGAAATGCCTGTCTCTTTCGCGAATAACTCCGCCATTACCGCTTTCGGATCTGTGCCAAGCGCCAGGGGATGGGCGTGATCGCGATAAGCCGTTATCCACTTGTCGTCTTTGGTCAGCGCAGTAACCGCACCTGCCACGCATGCCTCCTGCCCAATATATAGGTGGCAGAATCCTTTGATTTTTTGCATCCCGTAAAGCTGACCCGCACGCTCCTCGAATTTTCGCATCAATTCCATGCATTCATACCAGAAAAGATAGGTCTCCTTTGAAAATTCGGTCTTTCCGGCTTTGGCAGGCGCCTCGGTCTTGGCTTTGGTTGTCGTGGGCATATTCCTAATTTTGAACTGCGAAAATAAAGCCCGAACGAACATTCGCCAAACTTTCCTTGTAAATAGTGCATGCATTTGAAATCTCTCCAACTGATCAATTTTAAGAACTACAAGGAGGTACAGTTGGATCTTTCCCCCAAAATCAATGTTTTGGTCGGTTCAAACGGTAGCGGCAAAACCAACCTGCTGGACGCCATTCATTACCTATCGCTGACAAAAAGCGCGTTTACAAGTGGTGACAATTTCTCAATCCGGCATGGCGAGAAATTTTTTTCAATAAAAGGACTGTTTTGTTCTGATTCATCCCAGAATGAGGTCCTGTGCAGCGTACAGCCTGGCGCAAAAAAAATTGTTCGCGATGGTGTTAAGGAATATTCGCGTTTAAGTGAGCACATTGGGAGATTCCCCGTTATACTGATCGCGCCCGACGATACTGCCCTCGTCAGGGAAGGAAGTGAAGAGCGCAGGCGGTTTTTCGACAGCATGATCGCCCAATTGGACCGCAATTATCTGGAATCCCTCATAGAATACAATCATATCCTGAAACAGCGTAATAGTCTGCTCAAACTGTTCGCAGAGACCAATACCCTTGATACGATTGCCCTCGATTCGTATGATTCGATGTTGATAAGGCCGGGGGAGGCGCTTTTTAAGAAACGCCTGGAATTCCTGGAGAATTACCGGCCGGTTTTCAAAAGGTTTTACCGTTTTGTTGCTGAAAATGAAGCGGTGGATGTTGCGTATGATTCCGACTTGAAAAAAGTGAGTTTTGCCGCCGGACTTCAGAAAAACCGCGAAAAGGATCTGTATATGCAGCGTTCAAATTTCGGAATTCACCGCGACGATTTCGTATTTACCCTGGGCGAGGGGGATTTAAAGCGATTTGGTTCCCAGGGACAGCAAAAGTCGTTTATTATCGCTTTGAAGCTTTCGCAATTCGAAATGATAAAAGTAAAAAACGGAATCTGTCCGATATTGCTTTTAGATGATATCTTTGACAAACTCGATGACCAGCGAATTGGTAAATTGCTTCAAATGATAAGGGATGACGTGTTTGAACAACTTTTTATCACCGATGCCAGGCCCGATCGCACGTCATCGCTGTTGGATGAAATTGGAGTCAAGGCCAGTTTTTATACGGTGGCGGCTGGAATAATTAAAAAAGATGAACAATAACGGGTCAAAAAATGAAATTCAATCGGTCGGACAGGCGATTCGGCAGTTGCTGAATTCGTACCAACTGACATCAAAATTCGATGAAGCAAATCTGATCACATCGTGGGAACGGCTGGCAGGGAAACCAATCGCAACCCGAACGAAGAAAATTTATATTCGAAACAAGGTCCTGTTTGTCGAGTTGGACTCTCCCTCGCTTAAAAATGACTTCTCTCTTCATAAGTCTGCCGTTTTGGACCTTTTTAAAAAAGAATTTGGTGAAGGAATCATCTCAGATATAATAGTGATGTAAAAAATCCATCTCAAAACTATCGCCGGCAAAGAAATGTTCTGAATTCAGGATTCCGTCGACCTGGGTAACAACCTCAGCCGCTGCAACACCATTTTTCCGGTAAAAAACATTTATCCGCAGGAATTTCGGGTCATTAGTTTTGAAAAAGTTGAAAACCGTATAATTTTGCACTCCTGTTTTTCAAGGATGGCCCGGAAACAGCTTTAGCTCTTTGTTTATTGATTTATAGTTGGGGGAATACCAAAGCGGCCAACTGGGACAGACTGTAAATCTGTTGTCTTATGACTTCATAGGTTCGAATCCTATTTCCCCCACACCTGGGTTTAAGCGAACAAGTCTGACCGAACTTGAAACTTTAAACTTGGAACTTTAAAACTATTTTGCGGGAGTAGCTCAGTTGGTAGAGCGGCAGCCTTCCAAGCTGCAGGTCGCGGGTTCGAACCTCGTCTCCCGCTCTAAAGGAAACCGGAGCAGGGCTGCAGGCCGTGTCCGCCAGGCGGTGGATAGTTACGCGCTCTGAACCGGAAAACCGGACAGTCGAAATTATTGAAACTGTTTCCGGTAACTGTTGACATTTGAGTTAAAGTAAAGCGTTTTGAGTCCATAACTTGAAACCTTAGACTTGACCAGCAAGCCGTTGTAGCTCAGTGGTAGAGCACTTCCTTGGTAAGGAAGAGGTCGACAGTTCAATCCTGTTCAACGGCTCGGAGTTACCAACGCGAACGGATCGTTACGTCGGTTCAATCGTGTATGCGCAGCAGCGAATAGCACACCTGGGCTTGCACGTGGAAACGGTAGTTGGCGTAAAACTCTTTTTGAAAAACTGAAATGATCTGCCTGCCGGTGCCTAGCGAACACCATAAAGCACCAGAAAATTTCAACCTGCAAAACGCGGGTAACGAATAACCCTTATTCGACAGGCTTACAATGTTTGGGGTGTACTTCTTGGACGAAGAAGTTATTTGAATGCGAACAATTCAATTAAACAATACACTTTAAACTTTAACAGGAATTTTCAAATATGGCTAAAGAACAATTCGATCGTTCAAAACCGCACGTAAACGTTGGTACAATTGGTCACGTTGACCATGGTAAGACCACGCTCACTGCTGCAATTACAAAGGTTCTCTCCGCTAAGGGATTGGCTTCAATGCGCGACTTCTCCTCCATCGACAACGCGCCTGAAGAAAAAGAAAGGGGTATTACCATCAATACTTCTCACGTAGAATACTCAACTGAAAAGCGTCACTATGCGCACGTTGACTGTCCCGGCCACGCTGACTATGTGAAAAACATGGTTACCGGTGCTGCTCAGATGGACGGCGCAATCCTCGTGGTTGCCGCAACCGACGGACCGATGCCGCAGACCCGCGAACATATCCTGCTTGCCCGTCAGGTAGGTGTACCAGCACTTGTTGTGTTTATGAATAAAGTTGACCTCGTTGATGACCCGGAATTGTTAGACCTCGTTGAGATGGAAGTTCGTGAACTTTTGTCTTCTTACAATTTCCCTGGCGACAGCATGCCAGTGATCAGAGGCTCCGCCCTTGGCGCGTTGAATGGTGAAGCAAAATGGGTTGAAAAAGTTGAGGAGCTGATGAAAGCTGTTGACGAGCATATCCCGCTTCCTGTCCGCCTGATCGATAAAGATTTCCTTATGCCGGTAGAAGACGTATTTTCGATCACGGGTCGTGGTACAGTTGCTACAGGTCGTATTGAGCGTGGTGTTATCAAGACTGGCGATCCGGTTCAAATTCTTGGTATGGGCGCTGAGAACCTGACTTCTACCATCACGGGTGTTGAAATGTTCCGTAAGATCCTCGATAGAGGTGAAGCCGGCGATAACGTAGGTCTTCTCCTTCGCGGTATTGAAAAAGAGCAGATCCGCAGAGGTATGGTTATCTGCAAACCGAACTCGGTTACCCCGCACGCTAAGTTCAAAGCTGAGGTTTATGTATTGTCGAAAGAAGAAGGTGGTCGTCATACGCCATTCTTTAATAAATACCGCCCTCAGTTCTACTTCCGTACAACGGATGTAACGGGTGAAATCATGCTGCCAACGGGTGTTGAAATGGTTATGCCTGGTGACAATATTTCAATTGAAGTTCAATTGATTAACAAGATCGCCATGGAGAAAGGTCTGCGCTTCGCTATCCGCGAAGGTGGCCGTACCGTTGGATCTGGTCAGGTAACTGAAATCTTGGACTAATTGTCTGAATATCAATAGATAGCGTTTCTGAGATTTTTCTCAGAAACGCTTTTGTTTTCAAGCGTTTTATTCTACCTTTGCAGTCCTTTTGGGCTGAGTATGCAGATGCGGCTCAGGAGATTGAGCGAGTCCGGAAAAAGCTGAAAAAAGGCAGAAAATACAAACGGGTGTAGCTCAATTGGTAGAGTAGCGGTCTCCAAAACCGTTGGCTGGGAGTTCGAGTCTCTCCACCCGTGCAAAGAAGAGGGCTGAGGAGTTCGAGTCTGACTGCCGCAGGGCAGCGCAGGTAGGTCTCTCCACCCGTACAAGGAAGGGGGATTCAGTTTGCTGAATTTCGAATAATAATAAACAGCAGGGTTCCTTAACCCGCAAAGAATACAAGAATCAATGGAGAAGTTGAAAACCTACGTTGCAGAGAGCTGGGATGAGATAAGTAACAAGGTTACTTGGTCAAAATACAGCGAAGTACAATCAAGTGCTGTTCTGGTACTTGTGGCTTCAACCATTTTTGCGCTGGTAATTTGGGCGATCGATTCGGTTTTTCAAACCGGGTTGACATGGCTTTATAACGAATTTTAATTGTAAGTCCCAATGGGTGAACTTAAGTGGTACGTTCTCAGGGTGGTTAGCGGCCAGGAAAAGAAAGTGAAATCTTACCTGGAAACGGAGATCGAGCGCTCGAAGCTGACGGACTTTATTCCGCAGGTTCTGATCCCATCGGAGAAGGTATACGAAATGAGGGGCGGCAAAAAGCGGGTAAGGGAGAGAAACTTTTTTCCTGGATACGTCCTGGTTTCAGCTGACCTGAGTAATGGAGAAGCATTCCACGCTGTGAATAATATTCCGGGTGTAATTGGCTTCCTGGGAAATAACGGAACAGGGCAATCAAAGGAACCGGTCGCCCTCCGCCAGTCCGAAGTGAACCGTATCCTGGGCAAAGTCGATGAGATCGATGAGTTCGAAGTGAAGCTCGAGACTCCTTTTATTAAGGGGGAATCTGTAAAAGTAATGGACGGTCCTTTCAGCGGGTTTACCGGCACGGTGGAAGAGATCTTCGAAGATAAAAAGAAGCTCAATGTCATGGTGAAAATATTCGGCCGTAACACACCGGTAGAGTTGAGCTACATGCAAGTTGAAAAATTAGAATAACGATATTTTGAGCTAAGCGAATATGGCAAAGGAAGTTATAGGTTATCTGAAATTACAGGTAAAAGGCGGCGCAGCAAATCCTGCCCCTCCAATCGGCCCTGCATTGGGTTCCAAAGGTCTTAACATCATGGACTTTTGCAAGCAATTCAATGCCCGTTCACAAGACAAGCCCGGCCAGGTGTTGCCCGTTTTAATTACAATTTACAATGACAAATCATTTGACTTTGTAATCAAAACTCCTCCGGCTGCCGTATTGATCCTTGATGCAGCAAAAAAACAAAAAGGTTCGGCTGAACCAAACCGAAATAAGATAGGATCCATTACATGGGATCAGGTTAAGACAATTGCCGAAACAAAAATGCCGGACCTCAATGCATTCAAAGTCGAATCTGCGATGAAAATGATCGCCGGTACAGCGAGAAGCATGGGTATCACAATATCAGGAACCGCTCCCTGGAGCAAATAACCTTCAAGACAATGCCAAGAATTTCAAAAAACAGAAAAGCTGTTTTAGCAAAATACGATCCTGCGAAGCAGTATTCCCTCGAAGAAGCTGCAAAGGTTCTGAAAGATATCACTTTCACAAAGTTTGATTCATCCGTTGACCTGGATATCCGTCTCGGAGTTGATCCTAAAAAATCGGATCAAATGGTGCGTGGCGTTGTTTCATTGCCTCATGGCATTGGGAAAGTCGTGCGCGTGCTCGTGTTGTCAACACCTGACAAGCACCAGGAGGCAAAAGATGCCGGCGCGGATCACGTTGGCCTCGATGACTATATCCAGAAAATAGAACAGGGATGGACCGATATCGATGTGATCATCTGTACGCCGACCGTAATGGCAAAAGTGGGTAAACTCGGAAAAATTCTGGGTCCACGCGGTTTAATGCCAAACCCTAAATCAGGAACTGTTACGCTTGAAGTTGGTAAAGCCGTCAAAGAAGTAAAAGCCGGTAAAATCGACTTCAAAATTGATAAACAAGGTATCATCCATGTTGGTATTGGAAAAGCTTCCTTCCCGCCCGATCAAATTCGGGACAATGCCGCAGAAATGATCCACACCGTGGCGAAACTGAAACCTGCCTCTGCGAAAGGTGCTTACTTCAGAAGTATCACTATTTCGACAACGATGAGTCCGGGAATCACGATTGACACGAATTCAATTGCTGGTATTTAAGATTTAAAAACATGACCAGAGAAGAAAAAGCACAGATAATAGAAGAACTGGCAGTTAAGTTTGCGAACCACGCCCACTTCTATATCACCGACGCTTCCGGATTCACGGTTGCGCAGGTGAATAATTTCAGAAGACTGTGTTACAAGAATGGTATTGAATACCGTGTTTACAAAAACACCATGATTCAAAAAGCGCTTGAAAGACAGGAAGGCACGGATTTCTCACCTTTGTTCAAGACATTACACGGCTTTACAGGAGTCATTTTCTCCAAAGAAGTCGGTAACGCCCCCGCCAAGGTGATCGAGGAATTCCGCAAGAAAGTAAAAGGCAAACCCGTACTGAAAGGCGCTTCAATTGAAACCGCCCTCTTTATTGGGGACGAAAACTTAACGACCCTCGTGCAGCTCAAGTCTAAAAATGAGCTCATTGGCGATGTTATTTCCTTGCTCCAATCTCCTGCCAAAAACGTTATCTCTGCTCTGTTGAGCGGTAAGCATACCGTTGCCGGCCTGGTGAAAGCACTGGAAGAACGCTCAAATAAATAATTGTTGAACCCGAATAATTAAATTTTTACAAAAATGGCTGATATTAAAGCTCTTGGAGATCAACTCGTTGAACTCACCGTGAAAGAAGTTAACGAATTAGCTTCCTATCTTAAAGAAACTTACGGTATTGAACCTGCGGCTGCTGCTGTAGCTGTTGCTGCCCCCGGTGGAGCTGGAGCTGGCGCTGCTGCCGCTCCTGAAAAGACAAACTTCGATGTAGTATTGAAAGCCGCTGGCGCTAACAAACTTCAAATCGTGAAATTGGTGAAGGAGCTCACCGGTCTTGGCCTGAAAGAAGCCAAAGACATGGTGGATGGAGCTCCTAAAACCATCAAGGAAGGCTTACCAAAGGATGAAGCTGAAAACCTGAAGAAGCAACTTGCTGAGGCTGGTGCCGAAGTTGAGTTGAAGTAATTCTTCTTGAAGACAAAAAGTCTAACAGCTTCGGTTAGACCCTGGTCTCCCCGATCCGTCGGGACGACAGGGTCTATCCCCATTTATGGCCTTTGGCCCATTTACCGAAAAGAATTCCAGTCCAGGATTTAGAACTTTAAACGAAATAACCTTGGCAAAGAAAACGAATAACGGGCGTATCGACTTCTCAAGAATAGAGAAAGTACTCGACTACCCTGATTTTCTGGATCTCCAACTCCAGTCATTCAAAGATTTCTTACAAATTGAAACTCCTGCGGAAAAAAGACAGAACGAAGGCCTGTATAAGGTGTTCGCAGAAAACTTTCCCATCAGTGACTCGCGCGAAAACTTTGTCCTGGAGTTTGTCGACTATACCATCGATCCTCCCAAATATTCCGTCGACGAATGTATCGACAGGGGATTGACCTTCTCCGTGCCGCTCAAAGCGAAACTCCGCCTGACCTGCAATGACGAGGATAACGAAGATTTTGAAACCATCGAACAGGAGGTGTTCCTTGGTAATATCCCTTACATGACCGAGAAAGGCTCGTTCGTGATCAATGGCGCGGAACGCGTGATTGTATCACAGCTCCACCGGTCTCCCGGCGTGTTCTTTGCCATGAGCAAACATACCAACGGTACAAAACTGTACTCCGCGCGTATTATCCCTTTCAAAGGATCATGGATCGAATTCGCTACCGATGTCAATGCCGTCATGTACGCATACATCGACCGTAAAAAGAAATTCCCCGTAACGACATTGCTGCGCGCAATCGGTTATGGTTCCGATAAGGATATCCTCGACCTGTTTGGCCTGTCCGAAGAAGTTGAAGCCAACAAGAATACACTCAAGAAGATCGTCGGCCGCAAACTCGCTGCCCGGGTTCTGAAAACGTGGACGGAAGATTTCGTGGACGAAGATACCGGTGAAGTTGTCTCTATCGACCGCAACGAAGTCCTCCTCGAACGCGACCACGTCATCGCCGCCGAAGATGTGGATGTGATCCTGGACTCAGGTGTGAAATCGATTATCCTCCACCGCGATGATATCAATATCACCGACTACAACATTATCTTCAATACGCTGGCCAAAGACACGTCGAACTCTGAAAAAGAAGCCGTCGAATACATCTACCGCCAGCTGAGAAATACAGAAGCACCGGATGAACAGACGGCAAGGGATATTATCCAAAGCCTGTTCTTCAGTGAAAAACGTTACGATCTCGGAGAAGTAGGCCGTTACAGGATCAACAAGAAACTCGGTCTCGACCTTGGCTACGACCAGCGCGTCTTGACAAAAGAGGATATTATTCTCATCGTCAAATACCTGATCGGTTTGATCAACTCCAAAGCCGTGGTCGATGATATCGATCACCTGAGCAACCGCCGCGTAAGAACGGTAGGTGAACAGTTATATGCCCAGTTCGGCGTAGGTCTTGCCAGAATGGCCAGAACGATCAAGGAACGAATGAACGTTCGCGACAACGAAGACTTTAAGCCCGTTGACCTGATCAACGCGCGTACATTGTCGTCGGTGATCAATTCGTTTTTCGGTACCAACCAGCTCTCCCAGTTCATGGATCAAACAAATCCGCTGGCAGAGATCACGCACAAACGCAGAATGTCTGCACTCGGTCCAGGCGGTCTCTCCAGAGAACGTGCTGGCTTCGAAGTTCGAGACGTACACTACACACACTACGGCCGTCTCTGTACCATCGAGACTCCGGAAGGCCCGAATATCGGTCTGATCTCTTCACTTTGCGTGCATGCAAAAGTGAACAAAATGGGTTTCATCGAAACGCCGTACAGAAGGATCGAAAACGGCAAGGTAAAGGTGAAGGATCCCGTCGTCTTCCTGACCGCAGAAGAAGAGGACAACAACTATATAGCACAGGCAAACGTGCCGATCAAAGCCTCGGGCGAATTGCTGGACGAGAAGATCAAATCACGTTATGAGGGTGACTTCCCCGTTGTGGAACCGAAGGAGCTGAAGTATATGGACGTTGCTCCGAACCAGATCGTTTCGGTCGCAGCTTCCCTGATCCCTTTCCTGGAACACGACGATGCAAACCGTGCGCTCATGGGCTCTAACATGCAACGCCAGGCAGTACCGCTCATCAGACCTGAAGCTCCGATCGTCGGAACAGGCCTCGAAAGACAGGTCGCCCTTGACTCCCGCGCGCTGATCCTTGCTGAAGGCGATGGCTCGGTGGAATTTGTTGACGCAAAGAAAATCGTGATCAAATACGAGGTTAACGACGAACAGCGCCTCGTAAACTTTGACGACGAATACAAAACATATGGCCTTGTCAAGTTCAGAAGGACAAACCAGGATACATGTATCAACCTGACGCCGCTTGTCATGAAAGGACAAAAAGTAGCGAAAGGTCAGCCGCTGTGCCAGGGTTATGCCACGGAAGACGGGGAATTGGCCCTCGGTCGTAACCTGCTCGTAGCCTACATGCCATGGCAGGGATACAACTTTGAGGACGCGATTGTTATCAGCGAAAGAGTTGTACGCGATGACGTTTACACCTCAATCCATATCGAGGAGTTTGAGCTGGAGGTCCGCGATACGAAACGTGGCGAGGAAGAGCTAACGTCGGAAATTCCGAACGTCAGCGAAGAGGCGGTCAAGCACCTCGATGAGAACGGTATCATCCGCATCGGCGCTGAAGTGAAGGAGGGAGACATACTGATCGGAAAGATCACACCGAAAGGGGAAACCGATCCGACACCGGAAGAAAAACTGCTGAGAGCGATCTTCGGTGATAAAGCCGGCGATGTGAAAGACGCATCACTGAAAGCACCTCCATCATTAAAAGGTGTCGTTATTGATACGAAACTGTTTTCGCGACCAAAACGCGATAAGGACGTCCGCACGAAATCCAAGAAGGAGCTGGATGCGCTCAAGAACAAATACAGCAAACAGCTTTTGGATCTGCGTGATGAAATGGTGAAAAAGCTCACGACGCTGCTGAACGGAAAAACCAGCAACGGTGTGAAACATAAGTTCGGTGATGAACTGGTTAGCAAAGGAGTGAAGTTTTCGTCCAAGGTGATCGAGAACAACCTCTTCCCTGACAAGAACATCTACCGCGATGAAAGTAATTACAATGTGCCCGAGGAAGTAAATCTCATCGCGGATGTCAGCCTCGAAAACTGGACAACCGATGAGCACACCAACGACCTGATTGCGCAGACCGTAAAGAACTACCTGTTGAAACGCAATACCTTCGCAGGCGAGTTCAAGCGCGAACGCTTTACACTCGAAGTCGGCGATGAACTTCCTACCGGTATCGTCCAGCTTGCAAAAGTTTACGTTGCGAAAAAACGCAAACTGAAAGTTGGAGATAAAATGGCGGGTCGTCACGGTAATAAGGGCGTGGTTGCCAAGATCGTGCGGGAAGAAGATATGCCGTTCCTCCTGGATGGAACGCCGGTTGACATATGTCTGAACCCGCTTGGTGTGCCATCGCGTATGAACCTGGGCCAGATCTATGAAACTGTACTTGCATGGGCAGGTCATAAACTTGGAAGAAAGTACTCGACCCCGATCTTCGATGGAGCAACACTGGATGACGTTCAGTCTGAACTGAAAGAGGCCGGCTTGCCTGAATTCGGACGTACTTATCTATATGATGGCTTGACGGGCGAGAAATTCGATCAGCCTGTGACCGTTGGTATGGCTTACATGCTGAAGCTTGGTCACCTTGTCGACGATAAGATGCACGCGCGTTCGATCGGACCGTATTCGCTCATTACCCAGCAACCGCTCGGTGGTAAGGCACAGTTTGGCGGACAGCGTTTTGGAGAAATGGAGGTTTGGGCGATCGAAGCATTCGGCGCATCCCATATCCTGCAGGAAATACTTACGATCAAGTCGGATGACGTGATCGGCCGTGCGAAAGCATACGAAGCGATCGTCAAAGGTGAGAACATGCGCAAACCAAATATCCCTGAATCATTCAATGTATTGGTTCATGAACTAAGAGGTCTTGCCCTTGAAATTACCATGGACTAAAGCCAGGTGGCCATGGCAGTCAATAATGAGAACTGCCAACTCTAAACTTTAAACTTGAAACCTGAAAACTTAACATATGTCTTTCAGAAAGAATAAAAAGATCAACAACGACTTCTCCAAGATCACCATCAGCCTTGCTTCTCCGGAATCGATTCTGGAAAGCTCTCATGGTGAGGTAACACAGCCGGAAACGATCAACTACAGAACCTACAAACCTGAAATGGGTGGTTTGTTCTGTGAGCGCATATTCGGGCCGGTGAAAGACTGGGAATGCCATTGTGGAAAATACAAGCGGATCAGATACAAAGGGATTATCTGCGATCGTTGCGGCGTAGAGGTGACTGAAAAGAAAGTCAGACGTGAACGCATGGGCCATATCGAACTGGTAGTGCCCGTAGCACATATCTGGTACTTCCGCTCGCTGCCGAATAAGATCGGTTATTTGTTGGGCCTTCCCACCAAAAAGCTTGATCAGATAATTTATTATGAACGTTATGTGGTAATTCAACCAGGTACCAAGGAAGAAGATGGCGTGAACCGCCTCGATTTCCTGACCGAAGAAGAGTACCTCGATATCGTTGACAAGCTTCCCCGTGAAAATCAGTTGCTCGACGACAATGATCCGAAGAAGTTCATTGCCAAAATGGGCGCTGAAGCATTGGAAATGCTTTTGTCAAGAACGCAGCTCGATACGCTTTCATATGAACTGCGCCACCAGGCTGCTACCGACACTTCCCAGCAACGGAAAGCCGAAGCGCTGAAGCGCCTGAAAGTGGTTGAAGCATTCCGTGAAGCGCGCACCCGCATTGAGAATAAACCGGAATGGATGGTTATCAAAATGGTGCCCGTTATTCCGCCGGAATTGCGTCCGCTCGTGCCCCTCGATGGCGGCCGTTTCGCAACCTCTGACCTGAACGACCTTTACAGACGCGTGATCATTCGTAACAACCGTCTGAAAAGATTGATCGATATCAAAGCTCCGGAAGTAATTCTCCGCAACGAGAAGCGTATGCTCCAGGAGGCGGTTGATTCACTTTTCGATAATTCACGGAAAGTGAACGCGGTTCGCTCCGATGGAAACCGCGCGCTGAAATCCCTGAGCGATATGCTGAAAGGAAAACAGGGTCGTTTCCGTCAAAATCTCCTTGGTAAGAGGGTGGACTACTCCGGCCGTTCGGTCATCGTTGTCGGTCCTGAGCTGAAACTCCACGAATGTGGTTTGCCAAAAGATATGGCAGCGGAATTGTTCAAACCATTTATTATCCGCAAGCTCATCGAAAGGGGAATTGTAAAGACTGTAAAATCTGCAAAGAAAATTGTCGATAGAAAAGATCCTGTGATCTGGGATATCCTGGAAAACGTTTTGAAAGGGCACCCGGTTCTCTTGAACCGCGCTCCAACACTTCACAGACTCGGTATCCAGGCATTCCAGCCGAAGCTGATCGAAGGAAAAGCTATTCAGTTGCATCCGCTTGTTTGTACAGCCTTTAACGCTGACTTCGACGGTGACCAGATGGCCGTTCACGTTCCGCTGGGACAGGAAGCAATTCTCGAAGCTTCATTGCTCATGCTTTCTTCACACAACATCCTGAACCCGGCCAACGGTGCGCCTATCACGGTACCGTCCCAGGACATGGTGTTGGGTCTGTATTATCTGACCAAAGGAAGAAAATCAACGAAGGAATTCCCTGTACTCGGCGAAGGCAAGAAATTCTATTCGGCCGAAGAAGTGATTGTGGCGTATAACGAAGGTAAAATTTCAAAGCATGCCAACGTAAAGGTCAGGGTTAATATCAGAGACAAGAAAACAAACGGCATTTCCAGGAAAACAATCGAAACGGTTGTTGGCCGCGTGCTCTTCAACCAGCATGTGCCAGAAGAAATTGGTTTTGTGGATGAGCTCCTGACAAAGAAAAAACTTCAGACGATTATCGCCGATGTGTTCAAGGGCGCTGGTTTGTCAAAGACCGCAAAGTTCCTTGATGACATTAAAGATCTTGGATTCCAGATGGCTTATAAAGGCGGTCTGTCCATGGGTCTCAACGATGTGAAAGTTCCGGCTGAAAAGGAAAAGCTTGTTTCCAATGCGCAGGAAGAAGTCGATGCCGTTTGGAACAACTACATGATGGGTCTTATCACCGATAACGAACGTTACAATCAGGTTATCGATATCTGGACGAGAACCAATACACTGCTTACCAATACGCTGATGAAACAGCTGGAGGAAGATCAGCAGGGTTTTAACTCGATCTACATGATGATGCACTCCGGTGCCCGTGGATCGAGAGAACAGATCCGTCAGTTGGGTGGGATGCGTGGTCTGATGGCCAAGCCTCAGAAAAACCTCGCCGGATCAGTAGGTTCGATTATTGAAAACCCGATCCTTTCAAACTTCAAGGAAGGATTGGATGTATTGGAATACTTTATCTCAACCCACGGTGCACGTAAGGGTCTGGCGGATACTGCCTTGAAGACGGCGGATGCGGGGTACCTGACCAGAAGGTTGGTTGATGTGGCCCACGACCTGGTCGTTACCGAAGATGATTGCGGTACACTGCGTGGTCTGAAAGTCACCGCGTTAAAAGATAATGAAGATATCGTCGAGCCTCTTTCTGAAAGGATCGTGGGTCGTGTGACAGTTCACGCTGTTTATGACCCGCTGACTGATGAAATGATCGTCGACGCGAATTCGGAAGTGACCGATGAGATCGCGAAAAAGATTGAAGAAACTGCGATTGAAGAAGTGGAGATCCGTTCACTGTTGACATGTGAATCCAAGATTGGTGGTTGCGCGAAATGTTACGGTAGAAACCTTGCGACCGGTAAAATGGTACAAACCGGTGAAGCCGTTGGTGTGATCGCAGCCCAATCAATTGGTGAGCCTGGAACCCAGCTTACGCTTCGTACCTTCCACGTGGGTGGTACTGCTTCCAACATTGCGGTCGAAGCAAATATCAAGGCCAAGTTTCCCGGTATCGTCGAGTTTGAAGGAATTCGTTTGATCGATACAACCGACAACGACAACAATCCGGTTCAGGTGGTCATGGGCCGCACGGGCGAGATCAGGATTGTCGATAAAGAAAAGAACAGGGTACTCATCACCAACAACGTTCCTTACGGTGCGTTTCTGCGGATTAAGGATGGACAAAAAGTTGAAAAAGGTGACGAGTTGTGTTACTGGGATCCTTACAACGCGGTAATCCTTTCGGAATTTGATGGTACGATAGAATACGAATCAATCATCGAAGGCGTCACTTTCAAGGAAGAATCCGATGAGCAAACCGGTCACCGGGAGAAAGTGATCACTGAAACCAGAGATAAAACAAAGAACCCTGCGATCATTGTCAAGGGCAAGACCGACAGCAAGGGATACAACATTCCTGTTGGCGCTCACCTTGCGGTAGATGCAGGAGAGAAAATCAAAGCAGGTCAGGTATTGGCTAAGATTCCGCGTACAATGGGTAAATCCCGTGATATTACCGGTGGTCTTCCGCGCGTTACTGAACTCTTCGAAGCTCGCAATCCGTCGAACCCGGCGGTTGTCAGTGAGATAGACGGTGTAGTTACGTACGGAGGTATCAAACGCGGTAACCGCGAGATTTTCATCGAATCGCGAGATGGTGTTCAAAAGCGTTACCTTGTGCCATTGTCGAAACATATCCTGGTTCAGGATAATGACTTTGTCAAAGCAGGCCAGCCATTGTCTGATGGTTCGATCACACCTTCGGATATTCTGTTGATCAAAGGTCCCACAGCCGTTCAGGAATATCTCGTAAATGAAATACAGGAAGTTTACCGTCTGCAGGGTGTGAAGATCAATGATAAGCACATCGAGGCAATTGTAAGCCAGATGATGCAAAAAGTGGAAATCATTGATCCGGGTGACACCAACTTCCTGCCCGGAGAGTATGTCGACAAATTTGCTTTTCGCGAAGAGAACGACTCAGTGCTCGACAAGAAAGTTGTGATGGAGGCAGGCGATTCCCCAACCTTCAAGCCCGGTCAGATCATCAGCGCCCGCGAACTTCGCGATGAAAATTCAGTGCTGAAAAGAAAAGACCTTAAGATTGCAGAAGTCAGGGATGCGCTTGCTGCGGTATCGAGACCAACATTACAGGGCATCACACAAGCTTCGTTGAAAACCGAAAGCTGGTTGTCTGCCGCATCATTCCAGGAAACAACCAAAGTGTTGAGCGAAGCGGCCATCCGCGGCAAAACAGACTGGTTGATGGGTATGAAAGAAAACGTGATCGTTGGGCACCTTATCCCGGCAGGTACAGGACAGCGGAAGTTCATCGATATGATCGTTACTCATAAAGATGAGTACAACGCCATGACAAGTGCCGAAGCACGCACCAGGGATCGGGAGAAAGAGCTTCAGGATTAAAAGAGTTTTTACATGATTTCAACAATGCGGATGTGCTGACTCAAGACGGCCATCCGCATTTTAGCTTCCAGATGATATTCTATGGCTGACGAAAAAGAAAAGAACAAACAACAACCTCAGAACCAGATCAACATTGAACTGACTGAGGAAATTGCAGAGGGCATCTATTCAAACCTCGCAATGATCGCCCATTCGAACAGTGAATTCGTCATCGATTTTATCCGCCTGATGCCGGGGGTTCCCAAGGCGAAAGTCAAATCCCGTATTGTCATCACACCGGAGCATGCCAAGCGGTTCCTGCTCGCCCTGAAAGATAATATTGATAAATACGAAGCCTCCTTCGGGCAAATCAAGCGCACCGAGGATATGCCAAAGTTCCCGATGAATTTTGGGGGCACGATCGGAGAGGCCTGAAAATAAGATGCTCCAGTTTAAAGGCTGATCATTGGACGGCTTTTTTTTATTTTCGGAGAACTTAACGAAGATGGCTTCTCAGTCCTTCCTGTTCGTCGCGGCCCGCCATTTCCAGAACCAGGTCTTGACCTAAGAGATTTTTCTTTCAAAGATTGGCGATAAACTTCTTGATGAATACGGCCCGCCGATTCGCCCCCGGTCACGGTCAAGTATTACGTTCAGTTAGGCACCAGGACCCAATGCACCGCCGTGCGGAAAACCGGATTCCAATCCTTCATAACTTCCAGCCTCCAACCAACGGCCATTCTGGCAAAATTCTTGCTGATTTTGACTCAAATCCTCTGAATGAAAACTATTTCCCTGTTGCCAGTCCTCATCCTTATGCTGTCAGGGTGCAGCACATACCAATATGTTACGCTGGACAGTAATTTGAAAAAAAATGATGATGGTGAAATGGTGATCGACAACGACACTGTTTTAATAAAATATAAGTTCAGGGGATATAATTGCCCGGCCACCGTTTACATTTTTAACAAGCTTGACGTTCCGCTTTACGTCGACTGGAAACGGTCATCATTTATCCTCGATGGAAAAAATATCAGGCATTTTGATGAAACATCTTTTCTGCAGGCAGAGGCCATGGCAAGCGCGACAAAGATCTCCGGAAATTTATCCACCTCCAGCGAAATCACCGGAACAATTACGCACTCCCCGGCGGTCAGTTTTGTGCCCCCACGGTCTTACGTCGAAGGATCGCCGATCAATTTAAGACATTCGTTTTTTCAGGCGCCGGTGGACGGCTATGAAATCATCAGATTTCCAGGGTTCGCTCCGCTCAAAGTCGGATCGTTTGCAAGGGAGGAAAATCCTTTTAGTTTCCGGCATTTCCTGACATTATCGACCGCACCGGACTTGAGCACGATGTTTTCTTTTGACATTGAATTCTGGACAAGAAATATCGCCACCTCCGGTAGCAGGCCAGCGAGTCTTCCGATTAAAAGGTCGCAAGACCAGTTTTTTTTATCCAAACCTGCGGAAGGCTATGCGTTTGCAGGAGTAATGTTGGTAATTTTAATGGTTGCCGCCCTGGCTGCCAACTAGATATATTTGTGATTTGCACGCACTAAAAACCGGGCTTTAAGCCCCTGATACGCTGTTTTTTACAGAAAATTCTTCTAATCACCTTTTGTAGGTTTCCATCTTCTGACTACCTTTGCAGTCCTTATTTAAAAAGGTTTTAATAATTAGTATATAAATGCCTACCATTCAACAACTTGTAAGAAAAGGACGGAAGAAACTGACGTTTAAGTCAAAATCTCCTGCCCTTGATTCCTGCCCTCAGCGCAGGGGCGTATGTACACGTGTGTACACAACTACGCCTAAAAAGCCGAATTCTGCTATGCGTAAGGTGGCAAGGGTTCGTTTGACCAACGGAAAAGAGGTGAACGCTTATATCCCGGGTGAGGGCCACAATCTTCAGGAACACTCCATTGTTTTGATTCGTGGAGGCAGGGTAAAGGATCTTCCCGGCGTTCGTTACCATATTATCCGTGGTGCGCTTGATACTGCTGGCGTGAATGGTCGTCAGCAAGGCAGATCTAAATATGGTGCAAAAAGACCTAAAGCTGGCGCAGCTGCCGCCGCGGCAAAAGGTGCTCCGGCAAAGGGTAAAAAATAATTGACATAGAAAAATGAGAAAGTCAAAACCAAAGAAGAGATACTTACTTCCTGATCCAAAGTTCAATGATACCTTGGTGACCAAGTTCGTAAACTACCTCATGGAAAGAGGTAAAAAGAGTGTCGCGTATGGCATTTTCTATGATGCGGTAGCGCAGGTTGAGAAAAAGACCAATGAAAGTGGTCTTGAGGTTTGGAAAAGAGCGATCAATAACCTGATGCCTGCTGTCGAAGTTAAATCTCGGCGTGTGGGTGGTGCAACTTTCCAGGTTCCTGTGGAGATCAGGCCGGAAAGAAGAGTCAACCTAAGCATCAAGTGGCTCATTGATTATTCAAGAGCACGTGGTGAAAAAACAATGATGGATAAACTCGCCGCAGAAATCATCGCTGCAGCCAAGGGTGAGGGAGCCGCTATCAAGAAGAAAGATGATACCCACAGAATGGCCGAGGCAAATAAGGCATTCTCACATTTCAGATTCTAATTTTTTCAGAAATATTCAATGGCAAGAGATTTAAAGTACACCAGGAACATTGGTATTGCTGCCCACATTGATGCGGGTAAAACAACTACCACTGAGCGTATTCTTTATTACGCTGGTGTAAATTATAAGATAGGAGAAGTTCATGAGGGCGCAGCTACCATGGACTGGATGGCGCAGGAGCAGGAGCGGGGTATTACCATTACATCCGCTGCCACGACCGTATTTTGGAACTATCGCGAAAACAAATACCAGGTTAATATTATCGATACGCCGGGCCACGTGGATTTTACCGTCGAGGTAAACCGCTCCCTGCGCGTGTTGGATGGTCTCGTTTTCCTTTTCAGCGCCGTGGATGGCGTTGAGCCGCAGTCGGAAACAAACTGGCGCCTTGCCGATAATTACAAAGTTGCCCGTATCGGTTTCGTTAATAAAATGGACCGTGCAGGTGCGGATTTTCTGGATGTGTGCAAGCAGGTCAAGGAAAAATTAGGCAGCAAGGCGGTAGCCCTCCAGTTACCGATTGGTGCTGAAGAAAACTTCAAGGGTGTTGTTGATCTGGTAAATAACCGCGGTGTGGTGTGGAACGAGGATGATAAAGGTATGACCTTTAAGGTTGTTCCAATTCCTGACGACATGAAGGCCGACGTATTGGAGTATCGTGAGAAATTGCTTGAAGCGGTCGCCGAATATGACGAATCGCTGATGGAAAAGTTTTTCGAAGACCCCAACTCGATCTCTGAAGTAGAAATTCTGACCGCCCTTCGGAAGGCTACGATTGATATGAAGATCGTCCCGATGGTGTGCGGATCTTCCTTCAAGAATAAAGGTGTACAAACAATGTTGGACTATGTGATGGAACTTCTTCCCTCACCCCTGGATAAGGACAATATTATTGGTACAGATCCTGATACGAATGAGGAGGTTGTTATCCAGCCGGATGAAAAACAGCCCTTCGCAGCTTTGGCATTCAAAATTGCAACTGATCCTTTCGTAGGACGTTTGTGTTTTATCCGCGCTTATTCCGGAGTTCTGGAATCTGGCTCGTATGTTTATAACACGCGCTCCGGCAACAAAGAGCGCATCTCGCGTGTTTTCCAAATGCACGCGAATAAGCAGAATCAGATCGAAAGACTGCCTGCGGGTGATATTGGAGCGGTTGTAGGTTTTAAAGACATTAAGACCGGCGACACCCTTTGCGACGAGAAACGCAAAGTTGTACTGGAGTCAATGGTGTTCCCTGAACCGGTTATCGGATATGCCATCGAGCCCAAGAAACAGGCTGATGCGGATAAATTGGGCATGGCGATTTCAAAACTGGTTGAGGAGGATCCTACACTTCGTGTTAATACAGACCAGGAAACCGGTCAGACGATCCTTCGTGGTATGGGCGAACTTCACCTGGAGATCATCATCGATCGCTTGAAACGTGAATTCAAAGTAGAGATCAATCAGGGCGCACCCCAGGTTGCTTACAAGGAGGCACTTACGAAAACTGTTGAGCATAAAGAGGTTTACAAGAAACAAACGGGTGGTCGTGGAAAATTTGCCGATATCCTGTTTGAACTCGGCCCCCGTGACGATGGCAAAGAAGGACTTGAATTTGTCAACGACATCGTTGGTGGCGTTATTCCTCGCGAGTTCATACCCTCGGTTCAAAAAGGTTTTGAGAACGCAATGGTTAACGGACCGCTTGCAGGTTATCCGATCGATTCGATGAAAGTCAGATTGTTCCATGGATCATACCATGATGTTGACTCGGATTCACTTTCGTTTGAACTGGCAGCGCGTATTGGTTTCAAAGAAGCTGCAAGAAAAGCGGCGCCTCAATTGCTGGAACCTATCATGGCCGTTGAAGTTGTGTTGCCGGATGAGTATACAGGTTCAGTTACCGGCGACCTCAACAGAAGAAGAGGATTGATGAAAGGGATGGATACACGTGCCGGCGCTCAGGTCATCAAAGCCGACGTTCCGCTTTCTGAACTCTTCGGTTATGTTACGGATTTGCGTACCATTACTTCAGGCCGTTCCTCTGCATCGTTGACCTTCTCACACTATTCTCCGGTGCCTAAGAACCTTGCTGAGAAAGTAATTGAAGAAGTAAAAGGCGCTGCAGTTGCCAAGTAAGCAGTTGATCAAGTGATTTATTAGATTAAGCGGATTTTATAAAGAATAGGATTTAGACGATCTCCTAACCAACAAAAAAACATGAACCAAAAAATCAGAATCAAACTTAAGTCTTACGACCACAACCTCGTGGATAAATCTTCCGAAAAGATTGTAAGAGCGGTAAAAGCTACCGGAGCAGTTGTTAGCGGACCAATTCCCCTCCCAACTGAAAAGGAGAAATTTACCGTATTGCGGTCCCCTCACGTGAATAAAAAATCACGCGAACAGTTCCAGCTTTGCACTTACAAGCGTCTGGTTGATATCTATAGCAACAGCGCAAAAACGGTGGATGCGTTGATGAAGCTTGAGCTTCCCAGCGGCGTTGATGTCGAGATCAAGGTATAGTTATTATTTGACAGGAAACGTAATATGAACCATCCAGCAATCCTGGATGGTTTTTTATTTGCCGTCTAAGAAGGTTCCAAGATCTTGTTCGGTGTCGATATCGATCGCAGCACCAGCAAACGGTATTGTTTCCAACATATCTGTGTAAGCGTAAAAGATTTTTTTTCCGCCCGTATCATCCGCTATGCTCAGGAGATTCGGAAAAAAAGACCTGTGAAAATAGGCGGGAACACCGGGTGAGTTTTGATACCATGATGCCACGACCGGTTTTCCAGTTTTACGGCTCCGTTCAACCAGCTGGCGGATGTGCGCTGACGTGATCAGGGGCTGGTCGCACAACATTACAACAGCACCGATGATTTCCGGATGTGTTTGTGCGACGAATGCAATCGCTGTCTTGAGCGAACTTCCCATCCCCGTTTGCCATTGTTTATTCACGACGACGGTAACTTCATACTCAGAAATTGCGTGCCGGTCTGCGGCTTCGTTCGCTCCCAAAACGATCACTACTTTTGCAGGAGAGGCGTCGATTGCAGTTTTAACGGCGCGAACGATCAGCGATTCTCCGCCAATGACAATAAGCTGCTTAGGCCTTCCCATTCGGGATGAGGAACCCGCGGCGAGAATGATAATTGCAAAGTTTTCGTGCAGGTTCATTCCAACATCCCACGTCTTACTGCATCGGCTGGGCCGCCAGGAAATCCTGTTCTGTGATTGTGTTCCCTTCAGAAGAGTCGGTGTCGACAAGGATCTTCCACACCCCGTTTTCTTTTCGGAGCGCTACATGAAAACGACCGTAAAAACTCCGGGGCGGTTTATTTTCAGTCGTGTATGTTGTTTTATATATCCCTACATCGATGGCCAGATCATTTTGCGCAATGCGCTCCGTGAATCTTAGTTCGAGCTCGCGTTTACTTTTTTGTTCATTTTCCCGTCTGTCACCCTTCTCCATTTGCTGTGCATAATCGGTCCAGTTCAGCACGGTCTTTGAGTCACGGGATGATCGCACCAGGTCTTTGGAATGCAACTCCATAAATGCTTTGCTGTCCCGTTCATTGAATGTTTTGATAAACGGCAGCCATACCTGATTATTGATTTCCTGTTTTGCATCTTGCGCAAATCCGAAAACTGGAAAAAAGATCAACGACAATGTAAAATAGGATTTCATAAGCGGTCAGATATTTGCGGATTTTCGAGATTCGTCAGCCAGGTACACTTGTTTAAAAACCTCTTCTGCCTTGCCATCACGCTGATGTATCGGACCATTTCGGTATTTCAAAAAACCTCCGGAACGACTGGCAAATTTGCTCTGGATCTCGGCAATGATGCTGAGTGCAATTTCATCGGGAGTCTCTGCTCCGATATCAAGCCCTATCGGCGAATGGATTTTGTGCAGCTGCGCCCGTGTCAACTGAATACGATCCCTGGAAAATTCCCCGAGCATTTTCTCGAATCTTTTTCGTGGTCCGAGAATTCCGATATAAGGCGTTTCTGAAAAGACGATCTTTTTCAAAACATCGCGGTCATAGTCATAATTATGAGACATCAGAATACATGCGGTATAACGATCAACGTTAATTTCACGGTCGATGAACTCGCGATGGCACAGCGAAAGCTTGTCGGCATCCGGGAAAAATACCGGCGCGATATGGGCCACGCATTCGTCGGTTACCACTACATTCCAGCCAAGCGTTTTCGCCAATTGACTAACCGGTCGTGCATCGAAACCACCACCAAATATGATTACACGGATGACAGGCTGGATGAGTTCTATGTGGGCCTCTACGCGATCATTTCCATGCTGATAAGCCTTTGTTTCGCAAGTCTCGTTCTCAAAGGCTTTTTCCAGGTCGAATTTGATTGTTTTCTCCAACTCCGGTGTGACGCCATGATTCGACATCACTCCATTTTCAAACAACACGACTTTGCCAATCGCATGATCCGGCGAAAAAATTGTTGCCAGTACAACCGGCTGTTGGTTCGCGGTTATGGTTTCGAAAATTTTCACGGGATTACAGTCATCGTCCGGGTCTACAGGTTCGATCAGTACGTCGATGACGCCATTGCAACCGAGACCGATACCAAGATTCTGATTACTTTCTTCGCGGGTGTCATAGGTAATCGTCGTCGGCTTTTGACTATTCATTACCTGCCGTGCCTTCCGCAAAGCATCTCCCTCCAGGCAGCCGCCACTGATTGAGCCTACCCATTTGCCATCATCCGTGATCAGCATTCTTGCTCCCGGACTACGGTAGGACGATCCGCGTACTCTCACGACAGTCGCAAGGGCCGCTTTGCGCTGAGTGAAATCAATGAGGTCATATGCGCTGAGTATATTCTTCTGTTCTTTCATATGTCCATTGTGAAAATACAGCAGAAACGAACAATATCCTATTGCTTCGCTGCCTGCTATTTCCGCTGAATTACTTACTTTGCGATAATGTCGCCGGGTAAAAGGTTTGAAAATTAATGCGAAGGCTTCTCTTTTTTTTATGCGCGGTTATTTTGATTAGCGGAAAGGCAGCTTCGCAATCCAGGGATTCCGTCCGGCCACGAATTTCCCCATCGCTACTCGGGCGAAAAAATATTTCGACGTTGCTGGTCGAGATTGCCGATTCGGCGGCGTTTGCAGACTGGGCCATTCAAAACAGAAAAGTCGTCGTAAAGCATTTGCGAGGGAAATTTTTTAGAATTTCGAATTTGGATCACGGTGCGCTGGATCGTTTAAAAATTGCTGGTGTAAAGACGATCGACGACGGGGACAGACGTGCGAAAGAGGAAACAATACTGGGGGATTTTGACTTGAGTCTTAACGGAGTTCTGGCTGTCCATTCCTTCTATCCGGACATCAAAGGCGATGATCGGGTTCTGTCGGTTAAAGAAAAGCCATTTGATGTCAACGACCTTGATCTGCGGGGGCGGGTGAAGCTCAACGACCAGTTCGATGAGCCGTCAACTGCTCACGCGACGTTCATGGCGACCATCGCGGCTGGTGGTGGAAACACATCGCCGTACGCAAAAGGTGCCGCGTGGGGATCGGACATCACCACGTCTGATTTCGAGGATCTCCTTCCCGACGATGGAGTAGTTCTGCGACAGCAGGGAGTTTCAGTGCAGAATCATTCATACGGCGTGGGGATCGAAAATTATTACGGAATCGAATCCCGGGAATATGATGCGTCACACATTGATTTCCCGGAAATCCTGCACGTATTCTCTTCCGGAAACGATGGGGAGAAAACGCCGACTGCCGGCCCATATACAGGAGTTGCCGGCTTTGCCAATCTTACCGGTCAATTCAAGGTTTCCAAAAATACAATCGCTGTGGGCACGTGCGACCGGTACGGCAGCGTGGTGTCACGCAGTTCGAAAGGCCCGGCATTTGACGGTCGCGTAAAACCTGAAGTAATTGCCTTTGGCGACGCTGGCTCTTCCGAAGCGGCGGCTGTTGTTTCCGGCGTTTCGTTATTGCTCCAGGAAACGTATGCAAATATTTACGGCAAACTTCCGGACGCCGCATTGGTCAAAGGCGTTTTAATCAACAGTGCACGTGATGCAGGTAGGCTACACGTTGATTTTGAAACGGGATTCGGAAACGTCAACGCGGTTGGGGCAATAAGAACCATTCAACAGGGAAATTTTCGTTCAGCCACGGTCGACCCGGATGGAAATGTTTCCTTTCAGCTCAATGTTCCTCCTGGCCAACATGAATTGAAGGTGACTTTGGTTTGGAATGATCCCCCGGCTGAGCCTTTCGTTTCAAAGGCATTGCTCAACGACCTGGATCTTACGTTACGTCATATCGGTAGTGGAGCTGAATGGAAGCCGTGGGTCTTAAATCATGCGGCCTCTGTCTCGAATCTGCAGGAAATAGCACAGCGAAATGTTGACAGGGTCAATAACGTCGAACAGGTCACGGTCTTATCGCCTGATGCCGGAGTTTACGAGATCAACGTTCATGCGTTTTCTACCACCGATGCTCAGCCGTTTGTGATTGTATTCGAAACATCCTCGGGTTTCGAATGGGTATATCCGGTTGCTAACTCGGCCATACGATCCAACGCGAATCAGATCATTCGATGGCATTGGAATGGCCCCGTTAACGAGGGAATCCTTCAGTACAAACATCCCTCGTCAATAAGCTGGAATACAATTGCAACGGTTGATCTTTCTCAGTCGAATTACGAATGGATAACGCCTGACACAGCTGCGCTTTTTGAACTGAGAATGGTGGTGGGAAGCGAAAATTTTCAATCAGATATTTTTTCTGTTTCTGATCCTGACCGGCTTAAGGTTGGCTTTAATTGCGATGAAGAAGTGATGTTTCTGTGGAACAAGGTGTCTTCCGCAGATGAATATGTGCTGTATACTTTGGGTGAAAAATATATTGAGCCGGTTTTGACAACGGTCGACACGTTTGCCATCGTTCAGAAAAATCAGTTTCAAACAAATTATTTTTCCGTTGCGCCCAAATTTCAGGAACGTGTGGGCCAACGGGAGTTAACCATAGATTACACGAGCCAGGGGGTCGGGTGTTATTTCATCGCATTCGTGCCGCGTTCCTATATCGTGACCGGATCCGCGACCTTCGATTTGACCATCGGAACAAATTATCAGGTTGCAGCAATACTTTTTGAGCGAGTCACCAACGATGGTAGCTTCGAAACAGTTCAGACAATTGCCACGGTCACGTCTACTAGCTTTATGCTGACAGATCCATCGCCCGTTCCCGGGCTGCAGTTTTATCGTGTCACACTTTTTACTACAAGCGGTTTGGCTGTTCACAGTGAGGAAGTGGAAATTTTTTATGTGCGTGAGAACGATATTTATATATATCCCAACCCGGCAAAAAGCGGTGATGATATCAATATTATCGTAAGTGACGAAGATGTAGCACAAATTCAGCTTTTTGACTTGCAGGGCCGGCTTGTAAAAGGAGCTTCCGATTTCGGGAGCGTTAAGATCATCGGAACAGACGGACTGCCAAAGGGCGCATACGTTTTACGGATTAATCGGTTGGGTCGCGTTTCAACAACAAAGCTGATCATTGTGTAAAAAAAATGCCGGACAAATAGCCCGGCATTTTTGTAAGCAATTTTCGCCTCAATCAATAAAGATAACTCAAGGCAGTCTTGTCGTTGTTGTTGAAAGGACGGTTAGTTGTGCTGCTCAAGCAAGCAAGCATCCATGAGCCTGAGTCAGGACCTGTCGGGGTGCCTGGAATGTGAACGGCACCAATACCTGATGTGGTTTGGCCTTCGTTTGAAGGTGATCCACCACAGCTATAAGCACGGTTCATGTAATCCGTGTGACGGAAACCGATGCAATGGCCCATTTCGTGAGCAATTACAGTGGTCAGGAATCCTGCGCTGTAGCCTCCGTATTGCTTGTTGAATTTAACTTCCCCATAAGGGTTGCAGCCCGAAGGAAATCCCGCAGATGCAATATAAGGACCGCCATTAACCAGTCTAATGTTAATGTCTCCACCACTTGCTACCCTGGTGAATGTCAAGGTCAGGTTTTCTGCATTGTAGCGCGCGATCGCCGCATCAATTGCAGATGAAATTGCAGCGGTCATCGATCCACTGCTGCTTACCGTAATCGTACGTGTTCCGCAAACCAGTTCAAATGTGTGGTACTGCTCGACTTCTGCAATGCGCAGCGTAGGGCTTTGCGACGTACGGTCGAGGTCAGCTTCGCTGAGGAGAATATCTCCTTCAACAAGATAACCATCGTCAACTAATTGAACATTTTCTGTACTGAACCCCATGGCGGCGATCTTTGCGATGGCTGCGTTGGAAGGTTCATTTTTTGAAACCAAACTGTCTTCAGTTTGACATGAGAAGATAGCGCCAACTGTTGCGATGGCGGCCACTGAAAGTAACTTTTTCATCATAGATTGTTGTTAAGGTTAATGAATCAGATCTTCTAAAATATAGTTTTTTTTCAAAAGAAAATTCTTCGGTAAGAACTTAATGTAAAATTTTTTCGAGATCGAAGTTGCGGTTACGGTGTTTTCCCAATTTAAGCCTCAATACCAGTTTGACTTTCAGAAATTCTTCAATTTGAGAGTCCGGGGATCTTTGATTAACCTCTGCCATAGGTGCCGGCCGAATGTGCCAAAAAAAGCAAAGGCTTCGATCGTTACGATCGAAGCCTGTACCTTTTAAGCTTTTTTTGAAAAAGCGCCGGCCATTGGCGTATTTACCTTACTTCTTCAATATAATTTTGACAGGTATCGCTGATAAATCCGTTTTTACAATCGCAATGTACATGCCGTCAGGTACGCGTCTGTTATTCTCGTCGGTGGGAACCCATCGCACAACTTTTTCTCCCTGAACCAATCCAAGGTTTTCATTGAATACCGGAATTCCAAACGGGTTAATGATACTAATAGATAAATTCGTGGCTTTTGTTGCGTAAAATTTGTTATTTACCAGTCCAGTCGAGGGATTCGGATAAGCTTCAATGCCCTTAATAGCCGCCGGTGCATCAAGTCCCAATATGTCTTCAGCAACGAATGACTCGGCCGCCGACCAAATGGTCACTTCGGGAAAATTGGCGCCAACTCTCCAATAATATGTATGACCCTGAACCAGATCATTGACCGTAGATGAGGTCGCGGCAACCTGGTTGAAGGCGATAATTGGTTCGAAGTCATTCTCCGCAGAAAGCTGTAAACTGTAATTGTTCGCCCCTTCAACCGCGTCCCATAGAAAAGTCACATCAACGTTACTCTCTACTTCCTGTTCAACTGGCAATAGGGTCACATTTGGTATCAGGGTTGTGAAGGTGCTTACATCGGACCAATCGCAAAACTCACATGTGGGTTTCACGCGCCAGTAATATTGTTTGCCTGGTGTAAGATTGGGTACAACAGCACTGTTGGTCGAAGCCGTCATGGTCACGCTGATTGTGTTGAAAGCCTGGTCGCCGGATAAATCGAGCGTGAATGCAGTTTCATCCTCGCTTGTCCAGCTAAAATTTGTAGTAAGTGACTGGTTTGATACGAGATCCTGGGGCGAAAGTAATTTTACTTTTTTCTTTTTCGTCAAAAACCGGTTAACGGGGGAGGTAAGTGACGTCTCATCGACCGTGGTCTCCACCTTCCAGTAATATTCGCCCGGTTTCAGATCGAGTGTTTTTGATGTTGAGGAAACTGTGTAAGACGAAGGCTGCGAAGTGAACCCGATATCGCGCGCAACTTTAAGTGTATAAGTTGTTGCGCCGGCAACCGGGTTCCAGCTAAATGTAACAGGTGTGATCACGCCGGTCGCATTGTTCACGGGCGAAACTAATGTGATGCCGTAATTGAGGACCTCAACGGCAGGCATTATTGAGTATGACAAGCTGTTACCTTCGATATCATCAGCGAACAGACGCATGTCATACAGACCCGAGGAAGATGCCGGTATCGGCGCCTCGTATGTATTCTGAGAAATGGTCGACAACGTCAATTCGCTCCATTCTGATTCTGATGATTTTTTATAATATAATTTTGGCGCATTCAGAAGGGAAGATTCCGGTAGACAACCAGAACAATCGGAAAGGGCTAACCGGACTTTTGATCCATTCGTTGATGCCAAGGAATTTGTGGGGACGCCGTTTTCTTCAATAGTGAATGTTTTAAGGAAGGGTGGCGTGAAGTCAGCCTTGCGGTTGTCAAATGTGATTTCGGCTTCCAGTACGCCGGCAGATCCATTAAAAGAATATTCGGGATAGTACATCCTCAGTTTATATAAATTCGGATCGGAAAGTCCAAAAACAATCATACTTTCATAATCAATGAGCCCCCTGTTGAGGACGGTATCAGCAATGAAAGCTGCGCCATTCAAGCTGACCTCGTATTGAATTTGCCCAATCTCCCGCTCAAAAAGAGAACGGTTAAAATATCCCGGGTGATGGAAGTCGGCGAGGAAAAAGTAAATGTCGTAATTGAGTAATTCAGGGCTAAACCGTGGCAATGTTTTGCCAAATCTGAAATCATAATGCGTCGTTGGGAATTTTATCGGATCCTTGCCCCAAAAATCTGAAAATTGAATAGACTGGTCAGTTCCGGCGCTCCAAACTCCGGTTTCCCATTCCATCCCACCGCCGTGAGGCGTAAAACGCGAGAATGTTCCCACTGAAAAGAAATCGGCGTCGTGCTTCGAAACCCATACTTTCACCGGGTTATTGACATAATATGGTACGCCATTAAACATGGACCATCCCCATGCCAGCCGCATGAATGATGTCAACCCCTGGGGTTGCTGAAGCGCAATCGACGGATTTTCGAAAGTTATTGACGAGAAGTCTTCTGCACTGTTGGTGCGACTGATATTGTCTGTAATCCCGATGGGGGTGGAAAGTGTGACATCAAAAAACGACGTCGAATCGTTTTCGGTTTTATCAAAGATCTTGAGGGCATAGCCGTATGCACTTACGTCACTCACGTGTATTTCAGTCAACACCCCAAAAGTGAGTGACACAAAATTCCTTTCGGGTCCGCTGAAGACCGTTGCACCCAATGTCTCCCATCCGTTTATCGCTACGGGATTCCCGTTGTTATTTCTTGGATCAAACGTAATCAGGTTGTCCGCCTGACTTTTGTCAAAAACGAGATTGGTTGTGTCCTCGTTTGTAATATATTCCTTGACTACGGTGTAATTATCGTTGTATGGCGCAATGAAATCATATGTTCCTGCAGGCAGAAGAATGTCCATTTCACTTTGGGGAAATATCGGCTTCCAGTAGTAATTCCCCGGATTCGTGCCAATGACAAAAAGGAAGTAGGGTAATTCGCCGGTGAATTGCAGATGGCGTGACCGTGAATGCAAAAATGCGTATGGCGACTTGACTGTCTTTGTTGCTGAACTTGCTACAACATTGCCCGTATATGCCTGAGGAAAATCCTTCAGAGGCAGCGATGCCGTATTTACAGTAAAGGTGATATCGAAGTCTTGCGAAGAGTGCGGAGGCAACGTCACTGAAGATGGGGTGATTTCAATACTTATATCGGCGCCAACCATTTCGCCCTCCGCGGACAAGTTGATCACCTGCTCGGTTTCAGTGAGGTTCTGAAGCGTGACGGTTTGCGTTCTGATCCACTCAGCAACGTGAAGATCCGATAGCCCAAGGCTTATGCTTCCGGGAGTAAAAACAAATTCGCTCTGCATTGCCTCGAATACATCTACCCTGCCCGTTCCTTGATGCCAAATGGATTCATTGTGGGTGTTCACCGCCGTGGCCATCAGAGCCCCCTTCACGATTTCAGGCGTCCAGTCCGGATGTTTTTCAAACAAAAGCGCCGCCGCTCCTGCCACATGAGGCGAGGCCATCGAAGTTCCGCTGTAAACTGCGTATTGACCATTCAGAACACTGGAATAAATATCCAGACCTGGCGCCGCTACATCCGGCTTGATCGCAAAAGTATTTTGAACCGGGCCTTTCGAACTAAAGTATGCCGTTAAATCTGAAAAATCAGTGGCTCCTACTGTGATCGCTTTTTCTGCTACACCCGGAGTTCCAATCGTTCCGTAGTCAAAGCTGTTGCCGGCCGCAATGACGAACGTTACGCCCTGCGCCACTGCATTATTCACAGCCTCGCTCATGGGGTCTTCGCTCAGCGGAGGGCCGCCCAAACTCATATTCACGACGTGAAGACGGTCGTCGGTGGCAGGGTTTTGATCGGGGTCTACAGTTCTTTCAATCGCCGCGATGATCCATGAATCCCAGCCCCATCCTTCTGCGGTGAGGACTTTGTAGCCATACAAGTTTGCATCGGGTGCGACACCGAGCAATCCGGGTCCGTTTGCCGCCGCAATCCCTGCCACATGAGTGCCATGGCTATGATCGTCCATAGGATCGCTGTCTTCATTCACAAAATCATAACCACCCTTCACTTTAAACCCAACGCCCAGACCGCCACCAAGATCGGGATGCATGTAGTCAATTCCGGTATCGATGATTCCAATATTCACGTTTTTTCCAGTCGCATTAAATTCACTCCAAACACGGTCAGCCTGGATCACCTTGCTGCTGTTAAGATCAATCGCCTGAACCTTGTGATCGTCGACGACGGATTCAACATAAGATAGTTTCCTGATCTGATCCCTGACTGCCTGATCGCCCTCGATGGCAAAGCCATTGTAGGTCCGTGTAAATTCAAGAAGAATTTTCGACGATTTCACGTTCGCTCTTGCCGATGAATTTGAACGCTGGATCTGCTCAAAATCATCGCGGAATTTTCTGTGTTGCTCCGTCCTTGCCTCAACTTTCGCCTGTAAGGAAATGCGGCCAGCCGAATGCTGCAAATCTTTTAGCTTGACGATAAACCGGTTTGATTCGGTAATACCCGCCGGGGATCCGTCAGGATTGGCGAGGTAATAATTTTTAGGACGTTCGATTTTCCCTTTGGTTGCAGGCTGTTCCGTATAGAGAAAAGACACGGGAGATTTGGTGTTTGGACCAATCTGCCCGGTAAACGTCTTTGAGTTGGATGGAAGAGTCTGACTGGTGGCAAGGGGTATTATGGAAATCCATAATACAAGGCAGAAAAAAACATTTTTCATAAAGGGGGTCTTTTTGTTAGGGTAAACTCAAATTTGCCAAAAACAAACGAAAAGCGGCAGTAAGTATTGATAATTATTTAAGTGATTTAACAGGTTTTTCCGATGCCGAAACAATTAAAATTTGCCGGCGTTTTCGTGATTAGACACGGTATTATCGATTTTCGTTGGTATTACGGGATACTAACGGTCAGGCTGAATCCCCGGCCAGCGTTGGCCGTTCAGTATATCAATTTCCATATTAATTTCTCGTTGCCTGAACTTCCGATGCGGTGACCGCTGGCCCTTTGTTTCCCCATGAGTTACGCACGTAATTCAAAACATCACTCACCTGTTCATCGGAAAGGTCGAAGCCAGTCATTTCTCCGTTGTAAACTTTGCCATTCACTTTGATCTCGCCGGAAACCCCCTGAAGGATCTGACGTATGGACCGTACTTTATCCGCCATTAGATAATCTGAATTGGCGAGCGGTGGATAGATGTCTTCAATGCCCTCACCCTGTTCCATATGACACGAAAGACATTGCGTGCTATAGATTTCCTTGCCGCGTGTAATACTTGATTTTAAATCAAACTTTGGCTTTCCCTGAAACGACAGCATGAGTCCGCCGAAGGAAAAAAAGAAAATCAAAATACCGGTTTTTTTCATATTGATCATAATTCAAAAAAAGAAGCAATGCTGCTTCTGATTCCCTTTTTCTTAAGGTGGGAATAAATTAAGTCAAACTTCTTCAATCTTAAAAGGCAAAGTCCTGATACGTTCTGCGATAGTGCCTTGGAACCTGAATTTTCGCTTGCTGATCTTTTTTTCATGACGAAGACAATCTCCGTTCGGTGATTAAGGACAACAATTCATCCGCACAATAATTCAATTGGGAATGTTATATTTCTATGGGGTTCGAAAATCATTCAGGTTTACAGAAAAAATCAAAAATTATGAAAACAAGATCGATTTTTCTGACAGCAGCTGTAACAGCCCTTTCGATGTCCTCCGTTTTTGCGCAAGGCAAACTTGAAGTGATCGTGAAGGACATCAAAGAAACAAAGGGAAATATCAGGGTTGGACTTTTTATCAACGAAGATTCCTTTCTAAAGGAAGCGGCCGAGGGTAAAGTAGTGAAGGCCTCAGGTTCACAGGTTACAGTTCGTTTTGAAAATCTGAAACCCGGTGAGTATGCATTGAGTGTGATCCATGATGAAAATGAAAATGGCGAGCTTGATAGCAATGTCATGGGCATGCCCAAGGAAGGTTTCGCTTTTGGCAACAATGCAATGGGTATGTTTGGTCCTCCATCTTTCGAGAAAGCCAAATTGAGGATCGAGGATAAAAAGCAGGTTTCCCAAACTATCACCCTGAAATACCTCTGATGTAATAATTCAACGCGAATTCGCTCAAAAGATCTTCTGAATCGGAAAATACGGCTTTTCCTTGTTTGCGGGGTTAGTTATCTTTGAACAACCCCATGAATATGCAGAATTTGCGCTGGATTTGGCTAACAGGTTTTATTGTTCTTTGCGCAGATGTATCTGGTCAGGATTGGCGGAATTTGTATTCAAGTGCCTTGAAATCTTACGAGGCGAATGATTTGACCAGCTCCTACACCGTTGCAACGAACGCCCTGGAGTCTTATTTGAAGGAAAGCGGTGAGCTTTCCGAAAACTACGCGGCGATCCTAAGGCTTTTGGAAAACATTTGCTACGCCGATAACAGGCTTTCCCAGGGCCTGGAGTATGCGACGAAGGAAGTCCACCTGCGCTCAAAAGTAAGAGATGCAGCATACGCAAATGCGCTTTCACAACAAGGGATGTTTCTTCAGGCCCTCGGGGATTTTCAAAACGCTGATAAAACATTTCGTGAATCGCTCGACGTTCTTTCCGGAGTTCTGCCACCAAACGATTTCCAGGTCATTGAAGCCAAAGTGACGGTCGGTGTGAATGCGTATTTGAACAATGATATTCCGGAGGCGCGGAAAATATTTAATGAAACGCTGAACAATTCTTTTCAGGAGGTCACCCCGGTCTTTGTTCAGGCATTTTACTACTCGGGATTGATCAACCAGGACGCGGGCGATCCGAAGACTGCGCTGGCAAATTTCGGCGAGGTGCTGCCTTTTTACGAATCCCAGCCGGCCTCGATCGAACTGGCTCAACTCCTGACAAACATCGGCTTGTGTTATCACGGATTGTCGCAATGGGCCAATGCAGAGGGCGCGTACGCAAGGGCGTCTTCCGTCCTTGAATCTCTGCGCTCGAATGGTCCGGAATACGTCACGCTGCTGAATGCCAGGGCGGTCAACCTTCAGCGTATGGGCCAGAAGGCAGAAGCTGAAAAACTTTACGCCGCGGGGGAAAATATTCAGGATCCTGTTGGATCTGCAGCCGTATTTTCGAATAAAGCCTCGCTAAGTGCAGGACGGGGCGATTACAAAAACGCAGAACAACATTATCGGATAGCTTTATCCAGACTCGATAAGACCAACCCCGATCACCGCCATTTATACACTGAAATCCTTTATAATTTGGCGGTCTTGTGCGATGATCTTTCAAACGAGCTGGAAGCCGAAAAACTTTTGAGCGAAGCGGAATCACTACTGCCAGAAAAAGATAAAGAGGCTGGCCTCGCGATGAGAATTAAGATTGCCAGAGCAAATATTTATTCAGAACACGGAAGGTTCTCTGATGCGCTTCTGCTTTTTAATAAGGTCCTTTCCGCAGATGCCAGTGCCGGCATAAAACCATCCCGTCAGTCAGCAAAGGCCATCGGTGGGATTGCATTGACATTCTATAAAAAAGGTGACATTCAGAAATCCGATTCCACTTTTCAAACGCTTGTGGATTTATATAAGAGGGGAGATCTTGCCAGCGATGAGGTCTATCCGTCTGTCCTCAACAATTTTGCTGCCGTCAAACAGACGAAGGGCGAGTATTCGGTTGCCCGGAAATTCCTGAGGGAGGCGGCGGACTTCCTCCGGAGAAGCTCCGGAGTTCACAACATTGGTTACGCGCGGGCCCTCGAAAATTTAGGTTATATCGATCTCGACATCGGGGCTGCCACCATAGCAAAAACAGAAATTGATTCCGCGTTGCTTTTATATGAGGCCCTGTTAGGCAATCAGTCGCTGGCCTATGGGTTGGCCCTTGTGAGCAAAGGAAAATATCATCAAAGCGCCGGCGAGTATACGCAGGCCGAACCCTGTTTCAAAAAAGCATTTCAGCTGATTGTTTCTGTGAAAGACGCACCGGAAGAGACCTGGGTAAAAGTGACTAACGCCATGGCGGTCTTTTATCAGACGATGGGCAACTATGAAAAAGCAGAACCACTCTTTAGGGAAATGCTCTCGAGGATTGAAAAAACCATTGGTAAAAATTCTGCTGAATACTCAACAACGCTTCAAAACCTCGCAACCCTGAATCAACTCCAGGATAAACTTGAAATCGCCGGCCCCTTGCTGGAAGAAGCCCTCGGCATAGATAAAAAAGTGTTCGGCGATCAACATCCAAAGTACATCATAGCACTGCGCAATCTTGCGGCAGTTTATCAGAAAAGCGGAAAAAAAGATAACGCAAGAATTTTGCTGGAATTAGCGCTGGTTACAACACGAGGTACTTTTGGTGAGAACCATCCTTCGTATGCTACCACGCTCAGTAACCTTGGCGCGCTTTATCAGGATCTCGGCAACATGAAGGATGCTGAAAATTGCTGGTCGCAAAGCGCTGCCATCAGGAAAAGATTGCTGGGCGAGCAGCATCCTGACTATGCGCGTTCACTTTATGGCCTCGCCACCGTGTATTTCGGCCAGGGTAAGATGAAAGAAGCCCATGAACATTATAAAGTGGTCGTTGGTCAGTACCTGAAACAGATCGCCGAATACTTCCCCGCGCTTAGTGAAAAAGAGAAGGGCGCATTTTACCAAAAAATAAAGCCTGTTTTCGATTCGTACCAGGATTTCTGTATCCAATATTACGAACAGAATCCGTCTGAGCAGTACGTGCTTACGGAACTTTACCGGATTCAGCTCCTGACAAAAGCAATCCTGCTGAATTCATCGAATAAAGTGAGACAGACGATCCTTTCCAGCGGAGATCCAACACTGGTGAACCTGTTCCGGAAATGGCTGGAGGCCAAAGAACAAATTGTTCATTACTATTCGTTATCAGCAGAGGAAAAAAAGCAATTCGTACATGTTGACGTTCTTCGACAGAACGCCAACGATCTTGAAAAACAATTGTCTGTAAATTCTTCAGCGTTCCGGTCGCAGTTCGTGGAAAAGGAGTATACCACACGAACGATATCAGATCTGTTGCAGTCCGGTGAAGCTGCGGTGGAAATTCTGCGGTTGCAACGCAGGTTTGTCAGGGACTCGATCTATTATGTTGCCCTGATCCTCAAGCATGGTTCAGATGTTCCTTCCCTCGTGATCTGGCCCTATGGCCAGAAACTTGAGAACAGGTTTTTCAGATTTCATCGAAACGCCATCAAATACCATTTGCGGGATACCATTTCCTATAATTATTACTGGAAGCCGCTGGCGAAGGAAGTTGCAGATATACGCAAGCTATATTTAAGCGCAGACGGGATTTTTAATAAGATCAATTTCAATATCATCCAGAATAATAAAAACAAGCACTGGGTCCTGGATGACTATGAAATCCACTTGCTGAGCAATACAAAAGAAATTGTGGAACATGCATCGAGAAAACCGTCGCCACATCATGACATTCACCTCTATGGTTACGCCGACTTTCAATTAAAATTCTCCGGCATTCCCGCTGCTTCTCTCAAAGCAGGCTCTATGAACCGGAACTTCGGTTTCAACGGCGATATTCCGATGCTGCCAGGAACCCAGGTCGAAATTAACGAGATCGGTAAATTATTTGCGTCGCAGAAATTTGACGTGCAGACTTACCAGACCCAGGATGCAAGTGAATCGAACATTAAAAAAACGCCGCATGTGAAGGTGCTTCACATTGCGACCCACGGATTTTTTATGAATGACGTGGTCATGTCAGAATCTGAGGGCGACGATAAAGATGACTTTTTCAACAACCCTTTGCTGCGGTCGGGCATCTTGCTGGCAGGCGCCGGGGTTAGTAAGTCAGAGTCGGACCTCTCGGGTGAGGATGGTATTTTGACGGCTTATGAAGCGATGAACATTGATTTAAATGAGACCGATCTCGTTGTACTTTCGGCGTGCGAAACGGCTTTGGGAGAATTGAAAAACGGCGAGGGCGTTTATGGCCTGCAACGATCATTTATTGTCGCAGGCGCAGAAGCGGTCATTATGAGCCTCTGGCAGGTCGATGATATTGCAACGCAGGAGCTGATGGTTAATTTTTACGAGCACTGGCTCGGTGGACAACCCAAACATGAGGCGTTCCGGAACGCGCAGCTGGTGGTGAAAGAAAAATATCCATCTCCGTTTTACTGGGGAGCTTTTATTTTAATAGGCGAATAATCTAACCTGATTGTTGAAGATGAGAGCGAAGACTTTTGTTTCTTTATGGGCACTGTTTTTTATGATCGAGGCAACGGCACAGGTAACTACGTCACCCGTACCGCTCGATTCAATCCCCTATTATAACAGCACGAAAAAACCACAGATCAGCGACGCGAAGCTGGTTGAATACGCGGCTTCCATTCAGGCCGATGGAAAGTTGATGATCGTTCAGACCAATATCCCCGGACACGAGGGGAGATGGAGGCTTTTTGAATACAAGCTTGATAAAGAAAAAAAGTGGAGCGCTCCAAAGGCTTTGGATAGTATCGATGCGCACGTAGACTCCACCGCCCTTGTCGGTGGACCAAGTATAACGTTCGACGGAAACACGATGTTTTTCTTTATGAACAATGACATCTTTTTTTCCGAACGCCAGAAATATGGCTGGAGCCGGCCTCATAATATTGGAAGTCCGATCAACACGCCGGGTTATGAGGGATTCCCTTCGGTAAGTGCCGATGGCAAGACCCTTTATTACGTCGGCCAGAATCTCGAGGGGCCGAAGACGAAAGAGCTTAGGCGAAAAGACCTTTTTTGCTATTGTATTTTAAGATCTGTCAAAGACAGCAACGGCAACTGGGGCCAACCTGAAAAATTGCCAGCGCCTATCAACCAGGATTGTGAAAAGGCGCCGCGAATAATGGCCGATGGCAAAACACTGATCTTTTCAAGTATCCGCCTGGGCGGAAAAGGCGGTTATGACATGTACCAATCGCAGCTGACGGACCTGGGGACATGGTCGAGCCCCGTACCCCTCACTTTTGTAAATACCGAGTTCGACGATTTATCGCCCTCTATCTCGGCAGAGGGAGACCTGATGTATTTTACCCATCAGGGAAAGGATATTTACTCAGTGCTGATCCCGCAAAAACTTCGACAGTTCAAGAATAATATCCTCCAGGGGTTCGTCACTGATCAGGATTCGAAAAACGCGCTGGGCGTCGACATTAACGTGTATGACGCATTTACTTCGGAACGCGTGATGCATCTTGAAAACAACCCGGATGACGGACGTTTTACGGTTGTGTTGCCGATCGGACGAAGCTTTAATATAGAATTCAAGAAAGACGGCTATTCGAGTTTCACTTATTCAATGGATCTGACGCGGTTGAATGAATATCGGGAGATTGAAAAAAATATTGAGTTATTTAAGACCGTTCATCTCAACCTTACGGTTAACGATAAAGAAATATTCGAACCGTTGCCGTCAGAGATCAAAGTCCGCCGCAAAGGTGCAGCCTCGTTTATCAGCGAGATGAAGAACAACCCCAAAACCGGGCGCGCGCTGATCGAGCTACCCCTCGGATTTGATTATGAAATCCTCGTCAGCTCTCCTGCGTTCAAACCTGCAACCATCGATTTCAACACCTCAGGGCTTATGATCTATCGCGATTTTGAAAAGTTTGTGGAGTTGATACCCGACAAGACAAATGTGATGATCAACGTGGCGGACCTTCATAATAACTCGAAAGTGAATTCTAAGATCCTTTTAAGAAATAAGAACCGGGATGAAGTCATTGAGATCTCTGGCAATCAAATGGTGTCGCTGAGATCCGGTGATCGCTATGAGATTGAGGTCACGAGCGATGAGGGTTACCTGTTTGACTCGCGCACACTGGACATTCAGGAAGGGCAGACGGCCGTGGACTTTAAATTGACCAAACTCGAACTAAATGCGCAACTGGTCCTGAAAGACATTAATTTCGAATCCAATTCAAGTAAGCTAACGGACATTTCATATACCGAGCTGGAACGCGTCGTAAAGTTGCTGCTCGAAAATCCAACACTGAAGGTCGAAATTGCCGCCCATACGGACGACATCGGTTCTGACACTTATAATTTGGTCTTATCACAAAAACGCGCCCAGAGCGTTGTGGAATTTCTCAGGCAAAATAACATATCAGTGCAAAGATTTGTTGCCCAGGGGTATGGTGAGAAAGTTGCAAAGGTTCCGAACGTATCTGAGGAAAACCGCCTGATAAACAGACGGGTTGAGTTGAAGATTATTGGCATTTAACAAGGAAGCAACCATGACAAGAATTTTATTTTTTACAATATTTTGTTTTGGATTTGTAATATCCTCGGCGCAGAAGGTTCGCTACCGGGACCTCGCTCCGGCGCTTGATACCGTTTCTGAAAGCCAGCAGATGTCGTTGTTATGGGAGTATATTCTGGAAGACCCAAACCACGGAAATGCCAACTACAGGCTTGCCATGCTTCATTACGGAATTTTTAAGAGAACAGATCCACTGCTCCAGTATCGGAAGGCCATGGCACACGCTAAAGAATCATCATTAAGACTTTTGCGGGCAAAGCTTCTTGTCACAAGCCAGGATGTTCGCAGTGACAATGAATACTACGCGCCACTATTTCATACGTTCGATTCCAAGGGAAAGCCATATGTCGATTTTGCGGTTGTCCAGCAAAAAATGATTAACGCCGGTGACTCCGCGCAAAAGTTCATTGACAAGATGCCGGCGATATTCTCCACCTTCACGAAAAGTGTCGCGCAGTACGACAAGGCGGTTAAACTGTTTGCCCAGCTCAATACTACATACAACACATTGGAGGACATCTACATGTTTTATGATGCAGACATGGATAAAGAGCTTGAGGCACTCAAACAGTCGTACGATTCCTCGGTGACCTATTTAAATAAGTACAAATCGCTCATCACAGAGTATCCGCTCGCCAAATACGACCAGACGCTGAAAGTGAAAAATATCCAGGTCTACCGGATCGATGGCCTGATGACCACATTCAGCTTTCTTTCATCGGAAATTGAGGTTTGGAATTACGGCCGATGGGTCGATGAGATCCGTGACAAGGTGAGGCAGGAGATTGCCGGTGTAAAAGAAAAGATCGAAAAGAATGAGGCGCGGTTGACGGAGCTCACAAAAGAACTCGAATCCGCAGGCACGCCTCCGGCATTGCATAGCATCAGCAAGGATCTGATATTCCAGTTGAATAATTACGATAAAAATTCCCTTGCCCTCGCATTACTTGTTTATAAGACACACAAACAAAATTGCTTACTGAAATTAAAAGGCGTTGCGCGGGATACCGCCATGGATTCGAAGCTTGAATTGTTCAGCAATCTGATCCTCCTGAATCGCGTTTCGGATACATTGGTTCACAACCTGAAGTCAACAGTCAATCAACACAATATCAAAAAACATCAAAAGTTTCTGGAGAAGTATTATGGCGGGGAAAAAGGGCTGGACCAGTTCATCGGCAGCGAGAAGAAATGGATTGACAACACATTTTCCGAATACCAGGATGTCTTGAAGAATAATCTGCTCGCGTACAATACGTCCGCTGATGCGCCGGGCAAATTCATGAAAATCAAGAATTTTAATGTGCCGCTGTTTGTCGAGACCAGGCCTGTGACGTCCCTTGAGAACCTTGGGATCATGACGGTGAACCTGCAGCGCAATCCCGATGGAAGCACGTATGTCGCAGGGGTTCACAAGATCAATAAGAAAACCAATTATAATTCGATTGCCTTTGTTGCCCGGGTGAATCCCGATGGTAAACCGGCCTGGATCAACGAGTTGAATTTCTCTCCTGACAGTCTCGGTACCCCGGATGCCAACAATTTCATCGGTGGCATGGTTTCTACGAAGGAAGGCTGTGCCCTGGTCATAACCTCCCGGGACAAGAATGCGGAGCGCACGGCGAACACGTTTGTGTTCATCAATGATAAAGGCGAGGTCACGAGTTTCAAACTTCATGAAACACAGATTTGCCGCAAGATTCTTTACCAGGAAGCCAATAGCTCGTTCGTTATGCTGTTTAAAGGTGAACAGGACAAGCAACAATATCAGACGCAGGAAAATATCTATTTAACAAGTGTGAACGTTCTGGGTGACGTGCTCTGGGAACAAGCTCTCCCGTTTAAAGGTATCGTGAAAGAGCTCGTGCCGGTTCGCGATGGATACATTGTCACGGGAAATTTTGCAATGCTGAAAAATTTGAAAGGCGAAGAAATAAGAACAAGCGAGACGACCGGACAATCAAATCCTTTTTTGATGAAGATCAATTTGCACGGAACTCCGCTTAAAATACATCCGATCGTTTCATCGAAATCAATCTATATCGACAAGGTTGTTAAAGTCAATGATGGTTCGATCAATTTGCTCGGTTACGAATCGACGTTCCCGCTGATGGAAAGCGGCAATACCCTGAATGGAGTCGTGATGCACATGATGACCACCTTCGAATTGAAAACCATTTGCGCGAACTTCTAATTGTGATCAGTTACACTTTTCCAGAATCGACGAAACGGATTTGACTTCGACAATCCCGCGCCGGTGTTCCCATGAGTTGTAGATGTATGTGGCAATCTCTGCAATTTCCAGATCGGTCAGCGACGAAATTCCGGGCATTGGCTGATTGAAACTTTTCCCGTTGACAACAAGCTCACCATTTCTGCCGTTGCGGATCAGACATATCGTCTCCTCAAAATTCTTTTCCATGAAATCCGATTTATCGACCGGTGGGTATAATCGTCCGAGGCCTTGCCCGTTTTTCTGGTGGCAATTGCTGCAGTGTCTGACGAAAAGCTGTTCACCCTGTATGTAATACTGTTTGAATTTAATCGATGAGCCGCCGTTTTTCTCATTCCGGTTCGTACAGGATGTGATCATGGCCGACGTCACAATTAAAATTGAGACAGCGAACGTCAACCCAAATCCCCTCGTCTTGTTCATGCACTTTATTTCTTGTACTCTTTTTTTAGCCGCCTGATGTCAGTCAGTAACCTGTTGACATCCTCCTCTTTCGTGCCGTCGTATTTTCCGCGGATCCTCTTCTCCTTGTCTATTAACAGGAATGCGCCGCTGTGAATAAATCCATCGGGTTCCGTCTGGTCTTCTAACGCGGTCGCAAAGTAACTCGTTTGCGCAATTTTATAGATGGAGTCTTTGTTTCCAGTTACAAAATGCCATTTGCGACTTTCTACTTCCAGTCTTTCGGCAAAATCCCGCAGCCGTCCCACAGTATCGTATTCGGGATCGATGGTATGTGAAAGGATCAAAACTTCGTTATCATTCTTTAATGAATCGTAGGCACGTTTCATTTGCGTTTTCATGATCGGGCAGATGGTCCGGCAACTGGTAAAAAAGAAGTCGGCGATATAGATCTTGTTTTTGAATGTTTCGTTGCTGACAATGGCGCTGTCCTGATCAACAAAGGCGAAAGGAGCGATGGTGTGGTAAACCGTGTCTGAACCACGAAGCTCACGCTCGCCAAAGATTGGCAGTGGTGTTTCTTTTTGCTTCGTACACCCCGCGAACAGAAATAGAATTGTCAAAACAGAAAATACACTTCCGCCTTGAGACCAACATGCCAGTGAACTAATCATTCTTTCTGAATTTTTTATACAAAGTAATCCCGCCTAATATTAGAATTGTCAGCACTGCAAGTCCGAGCAGTCCCCATAGCATGTCCAGGGCGTTTTTAAGGACGATTATAAACACAATGCTGAACAGAAAAAGTGTTGCGACCTCATTCCAGACCCTTAACTGCTGAGAAGTGAACCGAACGATATCATTTTTCAAATTCCGGAAAATATAGTGAAGGGAGTAGTGATAGCAATACAGGAAAAAAACCAGTGTGAGCTTGACATGCATAAAACCATGCTTGAGGAAGTCGGGCTGAGTCCAAAGCAGGGAGGCGCCGAGCGCCAGCGTTATGACGGCGGAAGGCCAGGTTATTCCAAACCAAAGCCTGGCCGCCATCATTTTTAATTGTTTCAAAAGGATTGCGCGTTCCGCTTCAGGCCTGGCATGTGCTTCCGTGATATAAACCAAAATCCGTGGCATGTAAAACAATCCCGCAAACCATGTCACTATGAAAATTATATGAACCGCTTTGAGATAATAAAAGGTCATGCGCTTGAACCAAAAAATT
>Ga0196981_1000122_pt1 | contig 71840 bp, 63 predicted proteins | sample S3_2013CmetaG_FD_155462 | JGI IMG/M metagenome (GOLD analysis project Ga0196981, IMG submission 155462) | Soil microbial communities from Anza Borrego desert, Southern California, United States - S3_20-13C | ecosystem: Environmental > Terrestrial > Soil > Desert | place: USA: California... | reverse complement strand
TACCTGCGGTGATCCCGAAAGAGGGGGCTTAAAACCAATCAACGCCCGCTCGCTGCGCTCTCTCCTGCATTTTTGTTTTCTCCGCGTCGCTCAGGCGAAGCGCCTGGCGACGCTCCGAAACAAAAATGCCCTTGACGAATCGTCAAGGGCGTTGATTGGTTTTGCGGAGAGGGCGGGATTCGAACCCGCGATACCCTTTCGGGTATACACACTTTCCAGGCGTGCTCCTTAAACCACTCGGACACCTCTCCTGACTATTAAAAGGCTTCATAAAAAGTCGATTGTTTCTGTGAAACCTGCGGTTTTTGAAAGCGGGCACAAATAAATCAAGAAAAAATGCCCTTTGCAAACCAATCTTTAAGATGGTGTCAATTCGCCTGCGATATTTTTTACCAACAGCTCTTTTACCTTCTCTGGCGGGTGTTCGCCGAGCAAAAGCATCAGCTTCGTTACCGCCGCCTCGGTTGTCATGTCAGCCCCGCCAATTACCCCGATCTGCTGAAGCTCGCGGCTGGTCTCATATTTTCCCTGTATCACCATTCCTCCCGAACATTGTGAAATATTTAAGACGATCACCCCGCGGTCAAGCGCGCTTTTCAATGCTTTCAGTAGACAGGCATCTGTCGGCGCATTGCCGGAGCCGTAAGTCTCAATGATTACAGCCTTAAGAGGCTTCGTTTGCAAGATTGCGTCCACAGTTGATGCGGGAATGCCGGGAAATAATTTCAGAACGGAAATATTATTGTCAAGGGAAGTGCGCAAAGTCAGTTTGCTGCCATTCGGAATAGAACGGATCACCGAAAAATTGTAATCTATCTTCACCCCAGCCTTGGCCAGCGGCGGATAGTTTCCGGAATCAAAAGCGTCAAACTGCATGCTTTCGACTTTCTTCGACCGGTTGCCCCGCAGCAATTCATAGTCAAAATAAATGCAGACTTCCGGTACCAGCGGTTTACCGTTCATTTTTGCAGAGGCAAAGTCCAACGCCGTGATCAGGTTTTCCCTCGCATCTGAACGCGCCTCGGTAATTGGCAACTGAGCCCCGGTAAAAACGACCGGCTTGGCCAGCCCCTCGAGCATGAAACTCAATGCCGATGCCGTGTAAGCCATCGTATCTGTCCCGTGCAAAACAACAAACCCATCGTGGGTTTCATAGTTCTGGTAAATGATCTTCGCAAGCACCTGCCAATGCTCGGGACTGATGTTTGACGAGTCAATCGGGGTGTCAAATGAAATGACGGTCAGTTCGAGCGCAAGGTTCTTTAGCGTCGGCAAATGCTCCATGATCAGGCTGAAATCGAAGGGTATCAATACACCATCGTTGTCATAGGTCATTCCGAAAGTTCCACCCGTATAAATAATGAGTATCCTGCCTTTGGGCCGTTGTGGTAAGGCTGTGTTAATCGTGACGCGTTTGAGGTTCATTCTGGTTGCTGGTGTCTCAGCATCAAATGTTGAAAATTAATCTGTTTGCTGAAACAGTTGAAGCGCATTTTTTGTGGATTGTTCGCGCACTGCGTCAATGTTGATTTTCATAATTGAGGCGACCCGTTCACCAACCAGGGGAATATAAGCGGGTTCGTTGCGCTTTCCGCGGTGCGGAACGGGGGCCAGATAGGGGCTATCAGTTTCGAGGACGATCTTTTCAAGAGGCACATCCGGCAGCACCAGATCAAGACCACCTTTCTTAAAAGTAGCAACCCCTCCTATGCCAAGATAAAAATTCAGTTTGACGACCTTATCCGCCTGCTCCTTTGAACCGGAAAAACAATGAAATACGCCCGTAAGATTTCCATCCTGAAATTTCTCGACCAACGCAATCGTTTCGTCAATCGATTCGCGGCAATGAATAACTACCGGTATACGGTATTTCTTTGCCAACGTCACCTGCGTCCCGAAGGCTTCCTTTTGTTGCTCCCAAAATGTTTTGTCCCAATACAGATCGGTGCCAATCTCCCCAACCGCAGAAAACTTCCGCTTCGAAAGCCAGTCCTCCACAATATACAGCTCCCGCGTAAAATCCTTTTTAACGGAACATGGGTGGAGGCCCATCATGGCAAAACATTTTCCCTGCGCACGACTCTCCACGTCCAGCATTCCGTCAATCGTCGTATGGTCGACATTCGGCATAAAGACCTTCCCGACACCGGCCTCCCCGAATCGCGAGATCATGTCGTTTCTGTCCTGATCAAACTCTTTTGAATAAAGGTGAGCGTGAGTATCTATCCAACGGTTCATTTTTTATCATTATCAAACGACGTAAAGGTAACGGCTTTGAAGCAAAAAGCTTAAGCTGAAATCGGGCGTGTGATAAAACAAACCCGCCCGCAGGATCAACGTTGCCCAGGTCAAACAAATACGTTGCAGAAATTCGCATCCCGGCCCGGGGACACTGGCAAGATGTTGCGTCCCTTCGGAATTCTGCGATCAATGCCCGGCTGGATCAGAATCAGATCGTTACCAGAATATATAGCTTTCTGCTTTCCGCTTTTTAACTATCTTTAGAATACACACAACTTTATTCAAAATGAATTCACGCCGGAAATTCCTGCAACAAACCGGATCGGTGCTGGCCGGGACTGCCCTCTCGCCGATGGTGTTCTCGAACCTGAACGCCTCAGTTTCACCCAACGATAAAATTTCCGTCGCCCTGATCGGATGTAAGGGAATGGGAATGTATAACCTCACCGACCACCTGAAGGTTCCCGGCGTTGAATGTGTGGCGATGTGTGACGTGGATGAAAATATCCTTAACGAAAGAGCGAAAGAAATAACAACCCTGACGGGTAAACCACCAAAACTGTATAAGGATTACCGCCAGGTAATCGATGACAAGAGCATCAATGCCGTGATCATTGGAACGCCGGATCATTGGCATTGCCTTCCGGCAGTTGAAGCATGTCAGGCAGGCAAGGATGTTTATGTCGAGAAGCCCCTTGCCAACTCTATCGCTGAATGTGAAGTTATGCTTGCTGCCGCCCGAAAGTATAACAGGGTAGTCCAGGTTGGCCAGCAACAACGCAGCGGCCAGCACTGGCAGGAAGTTGTCGCAATGGTGCAGTCCGGAAAACTTGGAACAATCCGAAAGATCAAGACGTGGGCATATTTCGATTACGGCAAAGGCAGGCCGAAGGTACCAGACTCACCCGTTCCTGCCGGGGTTGATTACGATATGTGGCTCGGACCAGCACCCAAAAGGCCCTTTAATCAAAATCGTTTTCACGGAAGCTGGCGCATGTTCTGGGACCAGGGTGGCGGCCTTATGACCGATTGGGGCGTTCACCTGCTGGATATTCCGTTGTGGGCGATGAAAGTAACCGCGCCAAAATCGATCATGGCATCCGGTGGTATTTACGCCTTCGGTGATAACGCCATTGAAACCGCTGATACCCAAAACGTATTGTATGACTTTGGCAATTTCACGCTTGAGTGGGATCATGCAGGCGGAATCACGAAAGGGCTATATGGCAGAAACTACGGTGTTGCCTTTATCGGCAACAACGGGACTTTGGTTGTCAACCGCGAAGGCTGGGAGGTGATGCCAGAATCCGAAAATAACGTCAACAAAACTGAATTGATAACGCTGCAGCCCGCCGATCCCAAAGACCACGAAAAACATGTCCTCAATTTCGTTGACTGCGTAAAGTCAAGACAAACTCCCGCATGCGATATATCCTACGGATACAATTCGGCACTTTTGGCGCACATGGGAAATATCGCTTACAGGTCGGGAAACAAGCTGGACTGGGATGAAGCGTCGCGGCGGTTTAAAGACGACAAAACTGCCAATGGATACCTGAAGCCGGAGTACAGGGGACCATGGAAATTCCCTGTCATTGCGTCATGAAAAGCAGTACTTGCGGAAAATAATTATCCCGACAATCACGGCGACAATTGAGGCGAAAAGTACGGCGCCGGCCGCAACATCTTTTACTCTGCCAGCCAGGGGCTTCCATTCTGAAGTAACAAGGTCAACCAGGTCTTCGACAGCGGTATTCATCATTTCCAGGCCAATAACAAGGCCTATAGTCATCAGGATCAATACCCATTCGATGGCTGTGATGCTGAAATAAAACCCGGCTCCGATAGTTATCAACGCTATGATCGACTGAACTTTCAGGTTACGCTGCTCCCTGAATGATGCAAGGATTCCTTTGATGGCATGGAAGAAACTGTTGATCAATTGCTTCATGAGGGGATCATTTGTTTCGAAGGGATTATGCGATCATGTATCAATTTTTTAATGACAGCTTTTAACATGGCATTTCCTGAAGGAAAATCCTGAAAGCCGGAATACCGATCCGATTCCTTCAATGCGATCTGAAGATCGAACTCTTTTTGTGATACTGCGTAAGCTATTCCCTTTTTTTTCAGGTCCCGGGCAAGGTATTCCTGTTCCGTTTGTCCCGGCGTTGGAATGAAAATCGATTTCTTGCCAAGCACGGCCATATCCATGACACTGCTATAGCCGCTTCGTGAGATAATGATACGGGAGGATTGGATCAGTTCCTGCAGCTCGTGCGAGGTCATAAAATCGCTCATTGTTTCCGAACGGTTCATCTCGCCCATGTGGGGAAGTCCGCGTACCACAAAATACCGCAGCCCGCTGCGTTGCAACTGGAGAACAACTAAATTCTCAAGCATCGTTCGTTGCGGCTCAGGGCCCGAAAGTATTGCAGCGACATCAAATCTTTGTGCACCTTCAGGTTTTCGTTCGAAACGCGATATGGCGCCGATGAAAAAAGTATTTGAGGCATCCATGGCAGGATCAAACGAAGTGAGCAAACCGGAAAGTCTGTGATCCGGAAGGTCCGGAACCCACCAGTAACCGAATCTCTTCATATGGCCTCCCACAATTCTTCGTACGAAGGGCGCCAGCCATCCAAACCTTCGTGGCATAAGCACATTGCTTTGATGTGTTATCAGAACCGATAAAACGGACTCAGACCAACAGCCATACCGGTTATCAGAAATGATCACGTCGATAGACATTTCGGCAACGATCTTTTGAACGGCGCGGTGTTCCATTTTTATCGCTTCTGCAAATTTTGGAATTTGCAGTGCCATCTTCCAGATCATCGAGCCGGCGGCGGGGTATACGGGTTGGTATCCGGGAAGGGTGACCGAGGGAAGTTCCGGAAATTCCATTCGCAATAATGCCAGCGACGATCCGTTTCCAGCAATGACCACTTCACAGCCAGCGTTTAACAGTTCGCTGATCACGGGAATGCAGCGTGTTGCATGCCCAAGTCCCCAATCGAGGGGCGCGATCAGAATTTTTTTCATCCGCGTAACGCTTTAAATTGGAATCCTCTTTCTTTAAAGTACGAAATGAATCGCGGAAGTACATAGTTCATGCGCTTCTCGGCTTTGACACTGTCATGGAAAAGCACAATCGATCCGTTACGTGTGGCCCGTATTGATCCTCTGAGACAAGCCTCCGCCGGCACAGCTGAATCGAAATCCCTTGTCAACACGTCCCACATCACGATGCGGTAATCGGCAAGGGCTTTGATTTGACTGTACGTTATCCGGCCGTAAGGTGGGCGGAAGAGCATTTTTCCCGCAGCGTTCCCGTTGCTGTGTCTCAGAATTTCTTCCTTGCACTTTTCTATATTTTCGACATAAGCCCGGATGGGTGTTCTCCATCCATTGAGATGATTGTAAGTATGATTCGCGACCGTGTGTCCCGCCGTAAGGATCTTACCGAAAATTTGAGGGTATTTGCGGATATTATCGCCAATACAAAAGAACGTGGCAGTGCAGTTGTGTTGCGCCAGGATTTCAAGCACAAATTCTGTCGGACCTTCTACCGGCCCGTCGTCGAAAGTAAGGTAGATTTCTTTTTTTTCTGATGGGATGCGCCAGAGCAGCGACGGATAAAAGTACGGCAAAAAGAACGGAGTTCTGACCGGTATCATCCCACACGACAGGTAAGCATCGTAATGTCGTCATGATATCCATTCCTCCCTTTAAAAGCATCCAGCGCAACGATGATATCCTGATGAATGACTTTTAGATCCTTTAGGTAGGTGTGATCCTGATTGAAATAAGTCAGCAATGCCTCCAGTCCGAATTCATCGCCCGCCTCGTTGATCGTTTCGATCACTCCATCGGTGTAGCAGAAAAGGAGAAATTCATCGAGATCGGTAAGGAACCCTTCGTTCAAAAATGGCAACGGGTGCATGGCACCTAAAACGGTTGAGCCCTCTTCCAGTAAACGATAGCCGCCTTTTTTATCATACAGTATGGGAGGATTGTGGCCGGCATTGACAAACACCATCGTTTTCAGGCGGATGTCGTAGATCGCCGCAAAGCACGTGATGAATTTTTCACCCTTCGTATTTTCCAGCACCTGGTAGTTCAGCGCTTCGATTATATCCGTAAGGTTTGGGGTTTGACGCAACAATGTCCTGAGTGATGCCTGAAAATTCGACATCATGAGCGCTGCCGGAATACCTTTCCCGCTTACATCGGCAATACAAATGAGAAACTGATTCTTGTTGATCGGAACGTAATCGTAATAATCCCCTCCTACCCTATCGTGGGGTAGGTAGCTCGCTTCGATCTTCAGGTGCTCGGTATTCGGGAGTTTTTCCGGGAAAAGAAACTGCTGTACATCACTGGCAATCTCAAGCTCTTTACGGAAGGCTTCCTGTTGAAGCTGCTTTCGCGCAAGCTTCTTATTTTCGATCGCAACGATGATGATATTGCTCAGCGCCTGTATAAACCGGATACCATCCTCATTTTCATAACGCGGATCATTTCTATCCAATCCGCCGACAAACACAAGTGCCAGTGTATCGCTCTTGTGGGTAACCGGGATTACGATATCGAATTCAGTAAAAGCACATTCCTCGAACTCTTTCAGGTGGGTTATGTCCTGAATCGTTTTGAATTGAGGTAAAAGATTGGTCCTGTGAAAATGATTCTCAGTGCCGAAGCTCGCTTTGCAATTCCATTCATCGTCCAACACGAAAAGGGCCATCTTTGTGATGTTGAGATTGGAGCGCAATGTAAAATTGTAAATCTTGTACAGGGACTCTTCGGACAAATTGCTGTTGATTGCCTGAGTGATCTCCAGCAGGGCATTGAGTTCCAGCTCTTTAATTTCAAACTGCTTTTTCAGATCCAGTTCAGCCATAATTCTTCATCCCAAAGGTATAAATAAAAAGGCTATTTGGATTTTTTATCATTGTCCGAAACCGTCAGTACCTCTTCCTGGTAACCTTTTGGAACGTCAAAAAATCCCGGATTAAGTTCACCTTCAGCAAAATCTGTCGCTACAAAGTGCAAACCGTTTGAAGTGGTGATCTCGAGGGCGGTTCCATCCAGGGAATAATTGCCGAGCGGGCAAATATTTCTGGGAAGCTTCGATGTCACCCATACAGTGATCCTCACCCCGCGGTAGTCGCTGAAGGCCATTTCCCGGCATCTGTATCCCATGATATCTTTCGAGTTTCCAGTCGGTTTAGGCGCAACGACCTGATTTTTTTTCAGCAGGACGTACCGCTGGTCATGATCGATATCATACTGATCGAGTGTTTTCAGGTCGTAAAGCCGTTGCCGGATGTTAGGCCCGCCGTCGCCATGTTTTCCCACCTTCCTGACAATTGTCCGAACCATTTGGTCGGAATAATACGCGTCGGCTTCAAAGTCGTAATAACGTACTTTACCCTCCCCTCCTTCAAACGAGGGATCGAGCGCTGCCATATCCACCTGTACCTTATATGAGATGGCTTTGGCCCGTAGTTGTGCGTGGACGGCAGGGCCATTCAGAAGTACCACGCCGATCAACAATAAACGAATCATCTGATTGTCAATTTACTTTGACGAAAATATATCAAAAATACAGGAATCACTTCCTGTAACTCCTTCCTTTCCACTCGTATGTATGAAAATTAGAAACTATCGCAATGTATACCACATAAAAAGGATAAATAAAAAACAGCGTGATGAAGGCAATCCAGTCGATGCGAACGCGTGAAAAGCGGCAGAATTCTTTCAGAACAAATACCTCAATCACCGCCTTTAAAACGATCAGGACCAACCATCGCGGACCACCCGTGGTGAAAAGCCCGTAGAATGAAATGATTGTGGCCAGTTGAACGATAAAAATAAAGACCGCGAGGAAGCGCGACAGCAGAGACGAGTTAAATCTCCATTTGCCGGCCCATCGCAACCTTTGTTGAAGAAATTCATACAGTGATTTTTGCGGCATTGTTTTCACCAGCGCTTCAGGGTCGGTCATGAAAGTCACCGAACCAGGTGCATTTGAATGGATTTTTCGCATCAGAAACTCATCATCACCGGACGCAACGTGCATGTTCCCTTCGTACCCATTCAATGCGACAAAAGTCTCCTTCAAAAAAGCAAGATTGGCACCATTGCAGAGAACGGGACTATTCCATCCGACTGCGCTCGCCGCGCTTCCGATCAGGCTGGCAAATTCGATCTGCTGCATGTGCGAGAAGAGCGTGCCTTCTCCCTGCATCGATACTGGCCCGACAACCATTTGAATTCCTCCGCTCGAAAAAAAATTATTGATTCCCCGAAGCCATGCGGCGGGTACGGTGCAGTCTGCGTCTGTGGTAGCAATGATATTTCCGCTGGCGACCGAAATGCCGGTGGCAAGCGCATGTTTCTTGCCCGATCCCTCATTCTGGATGCATTTAACCAATGGTGAATTGTACCCTGCTATCGCTGCCTCGGTTTGATCTTCCGAATGATCGTCGACGATTATGATCTCAAAAGCAGCATACTGCTGGGTCAGCAAATTGTCAAGTATCCGGCTGATGTGTTTCTCCTCGTTGCGCACGGGTACAATAATGCTGATGAATTTTTCGTCTGCGGTCGCGACCCCGGAATGATCGAAAGCTTTCCTCCACCCGACATAGAGCAGGGAAATAAACAGCAAATGCAGTGTTAGAATGATACCGATAGCAACAATCACGGTGCAATTTCAAAAATTTATAAACGCTGACTATCTTCAGGCCGTGGGAAAAATTATAAAAGAAAGGGTGATTCTCGGTCTTGACCCGGGAACTACGGTTATGGGTTACGGGATCATATCTGTAAAGGGATCAAAAATAGCCCTGATGCAATACGGGGTGATACATTTAAGCAAATACACAGGATATGAATTGAAGCTGAAAAAGATCTTTGAAAGAGTTCTGAACCTCGTTGAGGAGTATCATCCCGATGAAGTAGCCCTGGAAGCCCCGTTTTACGGAAAAAATGTTCAATCCATGTTGAAGCTTGGCCGCGCGCAGGGCGTGGCCATGGCCGCGGCGCTCTACCGCGAGATCCCGATTACCGAGTATGCCCCCCGAAAAGTGAAGCAGGCAGTTACCGGAAACGGGAGCGCATCAAAGGAGCAGGTGGCGAAGATGCTTATGACCTTACTGGGCATAAAAGAACTTCCGAAACTTCTCGACGCAACCGACGCACTTGCTGTTTCGGTTTGCCATCACTTTCAGAAGAACCGGCCATTGGCAGCTTCGGGTACGTGGAAGAAATTTATCACAGACAATCCCCAGCGTTTGAAGTCTGTCTGACAATGGTGAAGAACCACCTTCCCTCACAAAGTTTTTACGCGCAACAACGATACAGTCCGCCGCGTTAAGCTTTCGGCTCCCGATGGACGAGCCCCTCATAGACATCGAGCAATTGCTTCGCAGTTTCCTCCCAACTGTATTTTCCCATCGCGGCTTTTTTTCCATTGGCGCCGAGTTGCTGGCATAAGGACTTGTTGTTAAACATCTGAACTATTTTATCAGCGCAATCAACAGGATCTTCTGCCTGAAACACCACGCCCGAAGATGTTTCCTCAATAATTCTTTTTAACGGAGCGCTTGAGCTCACCAGCACCGGTTTACCAACCATCATGCTTTGAAATAGCTTGTGGGGTACGCCATTGTCATTCTGCGGATTCGATTTGTGGGGAATAACGTTAACATCAGCCCGCGACATGTAACTAAACACCTGGCTGAATGGCTTTTGGCCAAGCATGAAAACACGATCCCCGAGTCGCAATTCCCTCACCATCTTGCCGAGCTTCTCCATAACATTGGAACTTCCTGATCCGATGATGATGAACACAATGTCCTGCTGATTCCTGAGGTACTGCATGCTTTCGATGACGGTATCGACACCGCGGTGCGGTCCAATCCCACCAACATAGGCGAGAATAAATTTGCCCGGGTATGCTGCATAGATTTCCGGAATTACCGGTTGATCAATAAATGTTTTCGTTTCTGTATTCGAAACCACAAATACTTTCTTTTCGTCGAGCTCATGTTGACGCAGAACACGATCTCTCATTTCATTTACAACCGTGAGCACCGCATCGGCGGCCCTGACGGCTTTCGCTTCATAACGTTCCCACACCTTTGGCCGCAGAAACAACGCGTTCTTCAGGCGCGCGATTGGATTGGTCTTCCATCGAAACCATATTTTTAAAGCTTCGGAATAGTTCTCATGAAGATCGAGAACAACTTTGATCCCGTACTTCCTTTTAAAATACAGGGCGGTGCCGGCCAGTGGGAGATCATGGACATGAATCGCGTCAATTTTTTGCTTGGCCAAAATGCGGCGGATACCTCGCCTGAATATCGGATGATTGAAAGTTAAAGAAATGATGATATCCCAAAATGCAAGGTGGTTGATTGACTTGCCGGCATTGATACGAACCACATTTAAGCCGTCAATTCGTTCCTCAGCAACCTCATCAGTGGCCTCAAGACATAGCAGCGTCACCGCATGACCGGCCGCCATCATTGAATTACTTTCTTTTATGACGCGCACATCCAGCGGTTTCGGGAAGGTGCCGTTCAAGATCATTAAGATATTCATCACAAATTCATTTGCAAACGATCCGCGATCCTCTCGGCTGCTTTTCCATCGCCATACAGTGTTTGATCCAAAGGAAATGTCTTCGAGGCAAAAACGCTGAATGCATCAATGATCTTATTCGTGTCAGCTCCGACAACGCTGTTCACGCCGGCTTCCACCAACTCGGTCCATTCGGTCTGGTCTCTCATAGTAATACAAAACTTTTTCATCATAAATGCTTCTTTTTGAAGCCCGCCGCTGTCAGTCATTACCATCCGGCACTGATCGAGAAGTGACAACATGTCGAAATAGCCCACTGGTTCAGTTACAATAATTTCCGGAGACAGCTTAAGCGAACCAAGGCTTTTACGGGTACGCGGATGGACAGGCCAAACAATATCAATTTCGTTTTGCAACCTGTTTAATGCAACTACGATAGACTTCAGCCTTTCCGGATTGTCCGTATTTTCAGCGCGGTGAAGCGTGGCCAGAATAAACGGCTTTCCGGTCAGGTGAAGTTTGTCGCCAATTCGCGACGAGCTTAGCGCGATGTCCTTGTAGTGAAGCAGCGCGTCGTACATCACGTCCCCGGTTTCGACAATCTCACAATCCATGCGCTCGTATCCTTCGTTGACCAAATTCCGGACTGCCGTCGCGGTTGGACAAAACAAGAGCTTGCTGATCCTGTCCGTGAGTATCCGGTTCACTTCTTCGGGCATTTTCATGTCGAAGCTCCGCAGTCCGGCCTCAACATGCGCAACCGGAATGTCGAGTTTTATTGAAGCAAGCGCCCCGGCCAGGGTAGAATTGGTATCCCCGTAAACCAACGTAAGCGAGGGGCGTTCGCTGATGAGGATCTCTTCAACTTTTTCAATCATCCTCCCCGTCATTGCGCCGTGGCTCAGGCTATTGACGCCAAGGTTGTATGCCGGCTCGGGAATATCCATTTCCCTGAAAAAAATATCGGACATACTGGGATCATAGTGTTGGCCTGTATGAACCAGTATCTCCTGGATTTTGCGATTTCGAAGCGCCCGCGATACGACCCCGGCTTTAATAAACTGAGGACGTGCCCCAAGAATGGTAATTATCTTCATCTAACAGAGGGTATGGCAGCCGTTTTTCGAACATTCATGGCTTCGACGCTGAAATTCTTTCGTTGAATTTCATCAAGCCGTACCGGTAGATTCATGAGCGACAGTTTGAAATTTCGGACAAAAGTAAAAAAAAATGCGCATTCTCAGTTTAATTCCATAAACGGGGCGGAGTACTCCATATGAAAGTGAGGCAAATTTTCGCGATGATCTGCAGGTATCGAAACTTGTTTAATGCGAATACCAGTAATCGGACGGTCAAGATGCTACGTTGACACGACGTGTGCATGTGGATAAGAAGAAGGCAGGAAGCAGATCAAAAGGGTAGAAAAGAGGGTCCTTTCTAATAACTTTTATCAACTATTATGACAGATTTATTACCTGAATTATCACGACAAATTTATTGGGTTCGCCACCAATGAAAAAATGGATTCCTTTATAAAACCCACGCCAGTTTGACGTAAGCCTTAAGGACTACGCCTGGAAATTGGCGAGTTGATAATCAACAGGTTGTTAAAAGCCAAATTTTGATATTGACGTGATTAGGTACAGCGCGTACGCGAAAATTTCGTCTGCAAAATAACCGCCTGTATGATAAACAACCTCTCCAATATAGACATTCATGTAACTTAGTAAAAAAATTAGTAGTGCGTTTCGTTGTCCTGGCATTTTTAAGCAGCATTAGTACCGCTCTTTACACGCAACCTTTTGCTGCTCATAACTATTCTGTGGAAGAAGGGCTTCCCAGCGTAGAGACCTACGACGTCTTTCAGGACAGCAAGGGGTTTTTATGGTTTGGAACCGATAACGGCGTTTGTCGGTTTGACGGGAAAACATTTGAGTCTTACCATGTAAAGGATGGGCTCACGGATCCGGTTGTATTTGGGTTCACCGAAGATTATAAAGGAAGGATATGGTTCAGAACCTACTCCGGAAAGATCTCCTATTTTGAAAACGAAAAGATTCACGCCTATAAATTCAATCAGCTGCTGTCGAAGATCTGTGAATACAACATTATGCATTCGCTGTACTGCGACAGCCTTGACCAAATGTGGTTTGGAATCGGAGCGGTTATTGGGAAGATAGATGCAAATGGTCATCTGGATTCGATCAGGCTGTTGCCGCGTCAGGTCGGCACAGCGCTTTACGGCGATCATGCAAGTCTCGCCTTTTACGGACCGATAAAATCCATCAATCAACTGCGCATAAACAATAATGTATTTCCAATTTCCCTCTCCGACACGGTGCACAGTTACCACGTGATCCGCGCGGAGAAATGGAATAACAGTATTTACATCAGTGTCAACAACAACATATTTGAATACAAGGATAATAACCTCCGCCGCGTCCTGGTGGCACGGGCACCGATCATCAGTCTTCGCAAGGACAGGGAAAACAGGATGTGGGTCGGATACATGGGGGCCGGTGTTGACCAGTTCAAAGATAATTTTGAAAGTGCGCAGCTGACTTTGTACAAGGACAAGTCGGTGACGAATATAAAACAGGATCATGAAGGGGGATTGTGGCTCTCGACGCTTGAACACGGGATATATTACATTCCCAACATTTCGATCCACAATGTCATGCCGGAAAATGAATCGAGCATTAAAACATTAGTGAACACCGGAGAATACATTATAACGGGCGACATTTCGGGAGCGGTCAACGCCGTGGACACCCGCACCCTAAAAACAGTGTGGACAAAAAAATTCAGCGACCCTGTGCTGTCCATATTCATGACATCCGAAAAAGAGTTATTGATCTCAACGACTACGCACACACATTTTTTCGACCGGTTTCTTCGTGCCCGGAAAACGGAACGGGGAACGACGTTAGCCTTTTCAGAAGGTGATGATGATGTAATCTGGTGTGTCAGTGGTAATTCGATCCGAACCATGGACAAATCAGGAAACCGACTCGAAACAAGAGCTTCGCTGATCTATCGCTCTATCCAGTTGATCGATTCCGTATTTTTTGTTACCGGACGGTCGGGAATGCATATCCTGGATAAAAACATGCATATAGTCCATGACTTCAAAGAGCTTGACAATTTTAAGATATCACAACTGCATATCGTGAATGATTCGATTCTTTTGGTCACAACGGTAGGAAATGGTTTTGTCCTGATGAACAGGAAAAACTTCACCAGCACGTATTTTCATTCTGAACAGAATTTCAAAACCGACAATATTTACGCGGCATTGGTGGCAGCCAATAAAATTTTCCTCGCAACCGACCGTGGTTTGGCGTCAATCGCAATAGACGATCTGTTAAACAAACGATACGACTTTAATTTTCTAAGCAGGAAAAGCGGACTGCTTTCTGATAAAATAAATTTTTTGGGAAAAGGTCAAAGCTCGGTTTTATGCTATACAGATAAAGGGGTTTCGGTGGTACCCCTCGATCTTACACATTTCGGAAACAGGAAACCAATATTTGTCCTTGCAAAATCTGCTGTCAACAACAAACCCAGAGTATTTGAAAACACGATTACTGAATTTGACCATGGCGAAAACACCATTCTTTTCGAATACAGATTTATCGCTTTTAACAATTCATCGATCATCACGAGATACCGGATTTCGCCGACAGACAACTGGTTAACCGCCAACGAGAACAAAATCCTTTTTTCATCGCTTGCCCCGGGAGAATATTCATTTCAGCTTCAATATTCCACTGACAACATTCATTGGTCAGATGCCCTGGTTCCCCTTTGTTTTACGATTGCAGCTCCCTGGTATGCGAGATGGTATGTTTATCCGGCGGGCTTTCTGATCTTTGTTGTTCTCGGTTATCTCTACTTTCGCTATCAGCGTACGATTTACCGGGAGAAGAATCTTTATCTTAAGATTATCAATGAACATCAGCAAAAACTCATTCAGTCAGAGGTCGTGACGCTGGAACGCGAACGCAACCGGATCGCGAAAGACCTTCATGACGGCGTCGGAACCACCCTTTCAGCGATCAAGCTCAGGGTACGACAACTGCTGCAGCTTTACCAGGATCCGCTTGCTGACGAGATCGAAAACCAGTTTCAAAGCACGATAATGGAGATCAAGAATATCATTTACGGGTTGACGCCCCCGAGTCTTGAGAGGTATGGGCTTTTCATCGCATTGAAAAACTACATCAACCGGATCAGCAAGACGCTGCCTATCGCCATATCCCTGAAAACCTATGGATATGACGTCAACAAATATGAACTGAACCTGATGATTTTTCGCATTATTCAGGAACTGGTTTCCAATTCCGTGAAACATTCATCTGCAAAAAGCATTTCCATACACGTCAGTTGCTTTGATGACCTGATCAGCATCATTTATGAGGACGACGGAATCGGTTTCCAATACGACCCGCTTCAAAATGGGCTTGGACTCGACAGCATCGAGTCGCGTATTCAGTCGATCAATGGAACATTCAGATTTGATTCCGGCGATTTCGGAATCTCGTATAATATCGAAATACCAATGTCAATTAAAAAGGAGGCCTTTTGAACCAAATCAAAACTGTTTTAGCCGATGACCATAAGCTCTTTTGCGACGGGCTTGAAAAAGTACTTGCGGAATCCGGCTTGTTTCAGGTCGTTGCAAAATTTCACAACGGACAGGCATTGCTGGAACAACTTTCGTCCCATAATCCCGAGTTGCTTATCATTGATGTGGAGATGCCCATGCTCAACGGATTTGATACGATCAAGCGCATCCGTCTGAACAACCAGCATTTAAAGATCGCTGTTCTGAGCATGCATGAAGAATCCGTATTTTCCCAGGAAGCCTATACGCTTGGGGCTAATGCATATCTCAACAAATCGATGGAAAGTGCCGGATTGATCGATGCGTTGCTCCAGGCCTGCGAGGGAAAAAAGATCTTCCCTGTTTTCAGCTCGACCGTCACGAAAATCGAATCGCCTTTTTCAGAAAGGGAATATGAGATTCTTCGCCTGATCGCCACGGGCAAGACCAGTGAGCAAATTGCCGATCGACTTCACATTTCACACCTGACCGTGAAAGCCCACCGTAGGAATATGATGAGAAAACTCAACGTGAACAATGCCGCTGAGCTTGTCTCGAAAGCGCTCGAAATGGGATTTCTTTATAACCTCACATGATCCTGGAGTAAAGTGATAAGTTTTTCGGTTATACTTTTGCGGCTGTACTTTTCCGGTGCTGACCTGTTTTTGCGGAGAGGCAGGTCATTTTTCCAAAGATCAAAAACTTCGCTGATAAAATTCTGAATACCCCTGGTATCCGAACTGCTCAACATTTTTCCCGTTCCTGATTCCTTCAGTAAGCTGGCCGCATCGCCATTGACAGGGCCAACTCCAAGAATCGGCAGCCCGGTCGCAATGTATTCGAATAACTTTCCCGGCATGTAACCTGCTGCATCGCGGTAACCTTCAAGTATTAAAAGCAATATCGACGATGAGCCATAGACTGATATGAGCTGTTTGTGGGGCATTGTCGCAGTGAAGACAGACAGTCGATTAAGTGGGTGACTGGCGACAAAACTTCTGAAATCTGCATGAACCTCCCCGATGAATTCGATTCTCACATCAGCTGCCGCCTCAGGATGGAGGTTGACCCATTCTCCAAGGGCATTCATAAAAGGCCTCGGATCACATTTTTCATTGACAATTCCCACATGGCGGATCAGGAATTTTTCATTCCTCACAATTTTCAAATCCCTGAAATCGTCTCCATCGTAACCGTTGGTGAGCAGCTCCACGCTTCTTTTACCGAGCTTTTCAAAGTGTCGTACATAAAAGGGCGTGATGGTAGTGACAATGTCGGCACTCCTTAATACTTTTTGTTCAAGGCTTCTATGAATGTTCCGCACCGGCCGCGAAACGCGCAGTGAGTCCAGCAATCCCCATTGAGACCAGGGGTCTCTGAAATCAGCCATCCAGGTGATCCTGTCATTTTTCTTTTTCAGAAAATATCCGATCAGGTGCATGCTGTGCGGTGGCCCCGTTGTGATCACCTTATCAATCTGGTTGTCAACCAGAAAATCCTGAAGAAATTTCACTGAAGGCCGGACCCAGAAGATCCTGGGGTCAGGTACAATGAGATTTCCACGCAGCCAGATGCTGATCTTTTTGAATAGCGAAGGATTCCCCGTCGCAACAAAGTCAACAGGGTTGCCAGTTTTCTTTTTACCAAACCATCTTGACAGCGAAAAGAAAGTCTCATACGGTTCCCAGATCGGAAAATGAATTACCTCCGCTTCATCCGGCACATTATCGAGTAATGAATTGTCGCGGATTGCGAAAGAAGGGTTCTGCGGTGTAAATACATACGGCTCCCATCCGAATTGCGGCAAATATTTTACAAACTTAAGCCACCGTTGGACGCCACTTCCTCCGCTTGGCGGCCAGTAGTATGTGATGATTAAAACCTTTTTGTTCTGTTCCGGCAATTTCCCACCCGTTAAACTGTAAACTAAAAACTTTAAAGACCAAACTCCAAATATCGCTCTTATGCCTCAGCAATGCCTCGCGAAACGACCTGGCTCAAATTTTAGACCGCAGGATATATGCAAGGATCTCATCATGATCATGAGACTGAAACCACCTGATTTCAGGATCACGCTTGAACCATGTCAACTGTCGTTTTGCATACCGCCTGGAATTTCGTTTCAGGAGGCGAATCGCTTCATCGCGATCATATTTGCCTTCCATAAAATCAAAAATTTCCTGATAGCCAACCGTTTGCAGCGCGTGGTGATGCCTGAATGGGAAAAAAAAATCTGCTTCCTGAAATAATCCCTGTCCGATCATAGTTTCCATCCGTTCATCAATTCTCGTATAGAGCTCCGGACGTGGTAACTCGAGCCCTATCTTGATAATGTTAAAATCATGCTTCAGCTTTTGTTCTTTTCGGAAAGATGAAATCGACTGGCCTGTTCCTAATTTTATTTCGAGTGCCCTCATTAATCGTTGCGGATTTTGCTGATCGATTTGCTGAAAGTATTCGGGGTCAATTTTTTTCATTTTGTCCTGGAGCCACCCTATTCCGTTTTGAGAATATTCGTGCTTCAGGGTTTCTCTGATTTCATCAGGTACCTGCGGAATTTCATCAAGGCCTTCGCATACGGCTTTAATATACAGACCCGAGCCACCGCATAGGATCGCATAGTCCTTATCCAGAAAAATTTTGTTGATCACGATAAGCGCTTCCCGGCCAAATTGAGCGGCGTCATACTCCTGGTGAATGGAAAGGCTGTTAATAAAATGATGGGGAATTGCTTCTAAATCCTCCCCCGGAGGTTTTGCCGTACCGATGTTTAGCTCTTTGAAAAATTGTCTTGAATCCGCGGAAATTATCTCTGTTTGGAATTTCTTTGCCAGCTGAATCGCCAAAGCTGATTTGCCAACGGCAGTCGGGCCGGCAATTACAATCAGAGTTTTTCCTGAACTTTTCAACGACTTTAATTTAAGGGGATTGGACCAAATTTTTCCTAACCGTGGGAAAGTGCCTCTAAATGTTCAAGTTATCCACAAGGTTTTGATTTATCCACAACAAAATCCACAACAGAAACCGCGAAATTCTATAAATGGCTTATCTTTGCAATGAGAATTCCACAACTATGATCAAATACACAAATCAGTTCTTAACAAAACTCGAGGACATGATTGCCGAATCTGATTACACCCTGCGATACGAAAAGGGTAATTTCAAGTCGGGATACTGTGTATTGAAGGATCAGAAGATCATGATCGTCAATAAATTCTATACGATGGAAGGCAAGATCAACGCACTGCTGGATATTTTGAAGACCGTAACCTTCGACACCACCCGCTTCAGTGAAAAGAGCCTGAAACTGTACCATGACCTTTTTCAACAATCCGCTGCCGCCTAAATAATGAAAATCACATTTCTGGGTACAGGTACTTCCCAGGGTGTGCCAGTGATTGGCTGCTCATGCGAAGTTTGCCGATCCCTCGATTTTCGTGATAAGCGGCTTCGTACTTCCATTCACCTTGAAATCGGAAATCTAAGCCTGGTGATCGACACCGGCCCGGATTTCAGACAACAAATGCTCCGGGAGGCGATCAAACGGATTGACGCGGTTCTTTTTACCCACGCCCATCGCGATCACACTGCCGGTCTGGATGATGTCCGCGCTTATAATTTCATGCAACAGATGGATATGCCGGTTTATGGCACCGACGCCGTGCTCGAACAATTGAAGGCCGAGTACGCATACGCATTCACAAAACACTATTATCCGGGAATCCCTCGCCTGACCTTAAACAATATCAACGGACAGAATTTCAGCATCAACGACATTTCCATTACGCCGCTCCCGGTCATGCATATGAAATTACCTGTGCTCGGGTTCCGGTTCGGCAATTTCAGCTATATCACGGACGCCAATTTTATTCCGGATGATACGCTCAGAAAACTTGACGGAACTCATACATTGGTACTCAACGCTTTGCAAAGGGAGGAGCATGTTTCCCACTTTAACCTTCAGCAGGCCCTGGAAATGGTCAACCTCATTAAACCCGTTCGGGCATTTATCATCCATATCAGCCACAAGCTCGGTCTTCATGCCGATGTCGAAAAAGAGTTGCCGGACCATGTTTCCCTGGCATTCGATGGTCTGCAAATCTCCTGTGATTGACAAAATTCCAAAACCCTTTCTCCTCAGTAAAATAAATTGTACACTCGTCCCGGTTTACAGGATCTAATGTGCATAATAACTTCTATTTCCTTCGAAGGCTGACGAAATCACTTGAAGCACGGCTGAGCAAAGCAGTCATTTCCGAATGTTTCAGCCAAAGCAGGGATGAACTTGTTGTGCGTTTCGAAACCCATCACCAACCCTTCGTCATCAAGGCAAGTCTGGTACCTGCATTCAGTTGCCTTTCATTTCCCATCCAATATCACAGGGCAAGAAAGAACAGCGTGGACCTGTTTCAAGTCGTGATCGGACGCCGGGTTCAGGAAATCCGGCAATTTCAAAACGAACGCAGTTTTGCGATTCTACTCAGTGATGGAATAAAACTGTTATTCAAAATGCACGGCAATCGCTCCAATGTCATTTTGCTTGAAAATGAACGCGTAATTGACCTGTTTAAAAAAAATCTCACAGCCGACCAGCTGATAAAACCTGCGGAACTCGACCGGGAAATTGACTGGAGCTTTGAAACGTTTAAAAACTTTCACGATAAGCCGTCAGCCTTGTACTTCACTTTTGGGAAACTTGTGTGGGAATACGCAGAAGCTCACGGCTATCATCACCAGTCGATAGCGGAGAAATGGGCGCTGATCCAGCAGATGCGGGTCACCCTCGAAGAAGGCGAGATACGGATCATCCGCCATTCTCAAACTCCGGCCTTATCCCTTCTTCCAATGGGGCATACGCTGAAAATATTTTCAGATCCCATTGAGGCCATTAACGAATTCTATTATCAATACACGGAAGTATTTGCTTTTCAGCAGGAGAAGACCCTGCTGATTTCACAGGTTGAGAGCGTGATCCGAAGCGGCAGGAGCTATCATGAAAAAGCGTTGCAAAAACTGCGCGAGTTGCAGGAACAAAATAACTATAGGATCTGGGGCGACCTGATCATGGCCAACCTTCAGAAAATCAGTCCCGGGTCGGATAAAGTTCAGCTTGAAAATTTTTACGAAGAACATTCCCCGATTGAAATCAAATTAAAAAAAGATCTTTCGCCGCAGAAAAACGCGGAAGTATATTACAGGAAGGCAAAGAATCAGAAAATTGAAGCCGAACACCTGCTGCGAGCCGCTGAATTAAAGGAAAAGGAGATCCGTGAAAAACAGGCTGTGCTTGAACAGATCGCCCAGACTGCAGACCTGAGATCTTTACGAAATCTCAGCGCACATCTCGCAGGGCGCGAAGAAACAAAAAAGGGTCCGCCAGCGCCGTACCATGAGTTTGAACACATGGGCTTTAGAATATGGGTAGGAAAAAACGCGGAAAGTAACGACGTGCTCACGCTAAAGTACAGCTACAAGGAAGATTTGTGGCTGCACGCGAAGGATGTTGCCGGATCCCATGTACTGATAAAACATCAGGCAGGAAAAAATTTCCCTAAGGATGTCATCACGCGTGCCGCTCAGCTGGCCGCGTACAATTCGAAAAGAAAGAACGAAACATTATGCCCGGTGATCGTCACGCCGAAAAAATTTGTCCGTAAAAGAAAAGGTGACCCGCCAGGGATGGTTGTAGTAGAACGCGAAGAGGTCATTATGGTCGAACCCAGACTTTAGTGCTGAAAGCGAAAATCTGCAACTTCGGAAAAAGTACAACCAACACGCCCTGTGCGGTGAACCTTACAACCCAGAAATCGGCAGGGGTCAGGATTCAGCTTACTTTACGATGTTGACTTTCAGCGTGTTCGTTCTTAATTTCTCGTGGATGGGCATGCTTGCGAGAATGATAAAAATATCACCTTTTTGTACATGTCCATCTTTTTTGAGCACTTCCTCAACATCGGCGATGGTCTCATCCGTTGAGTTAACTTTATCATAATGATAAGCCGTCGCTCCCCACACCAGATTTATTTTTGTAAGAAGTGATTTATTCGAGGTAAACACAAAGATATTGGCGTTCGGTCGGTAGGCGGCGGACTGGAAAGCCGTATAGCCGGACTGGGTCATGCCAACGATGGCCTTCGCTCCGATATCTTTCGCGAGTTTGCAGGCGGCAAGTACGAAGTTATCATGTATGTGGGTGTCCGACTTTGGATCGACTTCGCGAAAGCGGAAATACATGCGGGGATTTTTTTCTACCGAGGCGATGGTCCTGACCATACTTCGTATCACTTCGACGGGATATTTTCCGGCAGCGGTTTCTGCCGAGAGCATTACGGCATCGGCGCCATCCATTACGGCGTTGGCTACATCATTGGTCTCGGCACGTGTTGGCCGCGGATTTTCGATCATACTCTCCATCATTTGAGTAGCCACGATCACAGGTTTGCCGGCTTTGTTGCATTTTTCAACCAGCATCTTTTGAACCATCGGCACCTCTTCCAGCCATATCTCGACGCCGAGATCACCCCGGGCAACCATCACTGCATCCGTAGCAGCAATTATCTCATCGATGTTGCTTAGGGCTTCCGGTTTCTCAATCTTGGCTACGATTCTCGACAGCGCGTTGTGTTTGTTGATGATCGAGCGCAACTCATGTATGTCAGACGGCTTCCGGACAAACGACAAGGCGATCCAGTCAATATCATTTTTAATTCCGAATTCGAGGTCTTTATAGTCTTTTTCCGTTAATGATGGGGCAGAGACTTTTGAAAACGGCAGGTTGATGCCTTTGCGCGATTTGAGCGGCCCTCCATAAATGACTTCAGTCACAACCTCCGTCTCGTTTACCTCGAGTACCTTCAGTTCGATCTTTCCGTCGTCGATAAGGATCATGTCACCCTCCTTTACATCCTTGGGCAACGAAGTGTACGACGTGCTGACGATCTCGCTATTTCCCAGAAGCTGACGGGTGGTGATCGTGAGTTTTTGTCCGCGTTCGACAACAATATCTGATTGCATTTCCTGGATCCTGATCTTTGGACCCTGAAGATCCTGCAAAAGAGAAACGCTGCTACCCAATTCCGCATTGATCTCCCGAACAGCGTGGATCACCTTCAGGTGATCTTCATGTGATCCGTGTGAGAAGTTAAGGCGAAACACGTCAACGCCTTCTCGTACCAACGCGCGCAGCATTTCTTTATTATTCGAAGCGGGGCCGACGGTGGCAACGATCTTTGTCTTATTAAAGGAAACTTTTTCGTACATAAGGTTTAAAGTATCAGTAAAGTTTAAAGGTATTATAGACAGGATTCGACGACATCAGAATATGAAGTTTGACTTTGATTTGAGACCCTCGAGGGAAATGGGGGCGACAAATTGAATGGACGGTGTGGACTTAATCAATTCGATCAGGTTATGTGCAGTGTGCTTTTCATCCATGGCCGCCAAAATTATAAAATCATAGTGAGGAAATTCAGGGATTAGGAAATACTTTCCGTCATCCTGTTCATGAGACGTATTTTTAAAGAGTTTCAAACGATTGAGTGGTGTCTCAAAAGAATAGTAGGAAAAGCTCTTTTCGTGGTCTTTTTTAAAACCGACCATCAGATCCGGCTGTTTTACCAGGTTGATTCCGAGTCGTTGGTTGAGCTCCCAGGCGAGCTTATAGCCGCGGACTGCTGAGGTGATGCCGAGCAGTTGAAAGTCGAATTCGTAATCGATGAGCAGCTTGTTCTTCTTCATTTTTTGCCTGAAAACCTGCGTTTTTAGCCCATTCTGCCAAGATCAAAAAAGTTTGACAATATTGCTGCAAATCTCTTTCTTTGCAGAGATTTTTAAATCATTAAACCGAAAAAACATGTCTGAAATCGCACAAAAAGTAAAACAGATCATCATCGAGAAACTTGGTGTTGAGGAATCTGAAGTTACTCCTGAGGCTAGCTTTACAAATGACCTGGGAGCGGATTCACTCGACACCGTCGAACTTATCATGGAGTTCGAAAAGGAGTTCAACATTTCAATTCCAGACGACCAGGCTGAGAACATCTCCACCGTCGGCCAGGCTATCTCTTACCTTGAACAGAATGTAAAGAAGTAATTTGTTCACTGCCTTAAAACACAACCACACCCCCTCCGAACATGACATTAAAGCGAGTAGTCGTTACAGGACTTGGTGCACTCACACCTATCGGCAATACTTTAAGAGAGTATTGGGATAGCCTGAAGGCGGGCAAGAGTGGCGCGGCACCCATTACACGCTTTGATCCATCAAAATACAAAACCAAGTTCGCCTGCGAGGTAAAAAACTTCGATGTAGGCAACTTTATGGACCGTAAAGAGGCCCGCAAAATGGACCCTTTTACCCAGTATGCCATGGTGGCGGTTGATGAAGCTATAAAAGATTCCAACCTCCCGTTGGCTGAATTAAACCCGAACCGCGTAGGCGTTATATGGGGTTCAGGGATCGGGGGGTTGCTTACTTTCCAGGAAGAAGTAAAATCCTATGCTAAGGGTGACGGCACGCCCAGATTCAATCCCTTCTTTATTCCGAAAATGATCCCCGACCTCAGTGCCGGCCATATCTCAATCAAATATGGATTCAGGGGACCAAACTACGTTACAGTTTCTGCCTGCGCCTCATCCACGAACGCATTGTATGACGCCTTCACTTTCCTTCGTCTCGGAAAGGCTGACATTATAGTCTCCGGGGGTTCGGAAGCTGCAATCTGCGAAGCCGGCGTTGGTGGCTTCAACGCATTGAAGGCGTTGTCGGAACGTAATGATAACCCGGAAACCGCTTCACGTCCATATGATAAAGACCGCGATGGTTTTGTCCTGGGCGAAGGAGCCGGTGCGCTCATCCTTGAAGAATATGAACACGCCAGGAAAAGAGGTGCAAAAATATATGGCGAAGTGCTCGGCGGAGGTATGTCTTCCGACGCTTATCATATCACGGCTCCCCACCCGGAAGGCGCCGGTATCATCCAGGTGATGTACAATGCCCTCGAAGACTCTGGCATCAACGCCGATCAGATCGATTATGTGAACACCCACGGCACCTCAACGCCGCTCGGGGATATTGGAGAAATTCGCGCAATCCAGAAGGTTTTTGGCGACCACGCTTATAAAATGAACATCAGCTCTACCAAGTCAATGACAGGCCACCTGCTGGGAGCCGCTGGTGCGATTGAGAGCATCGCATGTTTGCTGGCAATCAACGAATCGGTGATCCCGCCCACTATCAATCATTTCACGGACGACCCGGAAATGGATCCGACGTTAAACATGACATTCAACACGGCCCAGGATCGCAAGGTTAACATCGCTTTGAGCAACACCTTTGGTTTTGGCGGCCACAACTTCTCGGTGATCTTCAAAAAGGTCTAACGGTCCACGACAAAACTGCCTTCGGTGGCCCAGGTTCATTTTAACAGAATTTCCCGGTTCAATTGCCGCCACCTCTTGTCGCCGTCCGGCTTTAGGCTTTAAGCTTTAAGCTTGTTAAATTAGCAACTGCAATAAAATGTATAGCTAAGCTTGGTTTGGAGAATCCTTAAGATACCCAAAAATAAAACCGCGAATGACCAGAAACTGATCAGGGCCATTCAGAACATCGCGGGTTTAACGCCTTCAAATCTCGCATTGTACAAGCTGGCAACAGTACACAGCAGCATCGCGAAAGAAAATGATCACGGCTTCAAGGAATCCAATGAACGTCTGGAGTACCTGGGTGACGCTATACTTGGAGCCGCCGTTGCCGATTACCTCTTTAAAAAATTTCCCTATAAACCGGAAGGGTTTCTTACTGAGATCCGTTCTCGCCTTGTTAACCGTGAGGCATTGAATCACCTGGCAAAAAGGATTGGGGTTGCCAATATTGTACAGTTTGACCACAAGAACTCGCACCTGCAGCAGGTGATCCTTGGCAACACGCTGGAAGCGATCGTTGGAGCTATTTACCTGGACAAGGGATACCTGCGTACACGAAAGTTTGTCGTCGACAAGCTGATCCTTCCTAACTACGACCTCGAAGAACTCGTCAACTCAAATTTTAACTTCAAGAGCAAGATCATTGAGTGGGCGCAACGCGAAGGAAAAGATGTGAGGTTTGAAATCCTGGCGGTCAAGAAATCCAAAAACCACAAAGAGTTCACAGCCCAGGTAATGGTTGATAATGAAGCGATGGGTACCGGTTATGGCAACAGCAAAAAGAAAGCGGAGCAGGATGCGGCCCTGAAAACCTGTGAACAGCTAGACCTTTTTAAAGCGTGAAAATATCGTTCTCTGGCTGCGGTTGGCCTCGAACCTTTCAAACACACCTCAGCGTTAATATCACAGAATGAAAATCGCCGGAGCTACACTCAATCAGATCCCCCTGGATTGGAAAAACAACACCGAAAACATCATAGAAGCCATCCAGGCGGCAAAACAAAAGCAGGTGAAGATCTTGTGTTTGCCGGAGTTATGCATTACAGGTTATGGGTGTGAAGACCTTTTTTTAAGCCCCTGGGTTTCGGAGAAAGCCTGGGAATACCTGCTGACAATTCGAGCGTATACGGATGACATTCTGGTTTGTGTCGGGCTGCCTGTCCAGGTAAATGGCATTACATATAACGGCGCGTGTGTCATGCGCAATCAGGAGATTCTGGGAATCACATTGAAACAATACCTGGCAAAAGATGGAGTTCATTATGAGCCCCGCTGGTTTGAAGAATGGCCTTCAGGAGAGCTTGTCGCCATCAGAAAGGGAAATGAAACGTTCGAGGTCGGCGATATAATTTATGAATACGAGGGTATTCGGTTCGGTTTTGAGATATGCGAAGATGCATGGCGAAAAAACAAACGCCCTGGGTACAGGCTCGCGGAACGCGGCGTTGACCTGATCATCAACCCGAGCGCCAGCCATTTTGCGATGGGCAAAAGTGCGCTACGCGAACAGGAGGTCATTATCGACGGGTCTTTGAAATTCCAATGCGCCTACCTTTTCGTCAACCATCTCGGCAATGAGGCAGGCAGGATGATTTACGACGGCGATATCATCATCGGCCAGCACGGAAAACTCCTGGCCGTCAATAAAAGATTGTCTTTCAGAAATTTCAACCTGCTCGCATGTGAGGTGAACTTCGAGGAGCCCGCATCTTCGGAGATCGTTCCTTCGACCGATGACAAGGACAAAAATGAAGAAATGGTACGCGCGGTTTCCCTCGCCCTTTTCGACTACCTGCGCAAGAGCCGCGCAAAAGGGTATGCCCTGTCACTGAGCGGCGGGGCGGATTCAAGTCTCTGCGCCGTGCTGGTTGCTGAAATGGTCAAACGCGCATCCGCAGAACTGGGATGGGCAAAATTCTGCCATTGCCTTTCCCTCGACGAGCGCCAGATCAACGGTGATTGGAAAGCCGCCGTCAACAGGATCCTGACATGTGCCTATCAGGGCACCAAGAACTCCTCTGAAGCAACCCTGCAAGCGGCAAAAAGTCTTGCAGATTCTATTGGAGCGGAGTTTCATGTTTGGACAATTGACGAAGAGGTGGGCTCCTATGTGACAAAAATTGAAAAAGCAATTACCCGCAAACTTACGTGGGAGCAGGACGACATTGCATTGCAAAACATTCAGGCACGAGCGCGGTCGCCGATCATCTGGATGCTGGCAAACATCCGGCAAGCTGTATTGCTTACCACGTCCAACAGGAGCGAAGGAAACGTCGGCTATGCCACGATGGACGGCGACACAAGCGGGAGCCTTGCACCGATCGCGGGATTGAGCAAAGTTTTCATCCTCCAATGGCTGCGATGGGCTGAAAAAACCCTTGGACATTACGGCCTTGCAGCGGTAAACAATTTACAACCTACCGCAGAATTAAGGCCGGCAGAACGACACCAGACCGACGAAGCTGACCTTATGCCATATACAGTACTGGCGGAAATAGAGCAACATGCAATACGGGACCGGAAATCTCCAAAAGAAGTGTTAGACCTGATGAAAGGCGCAGGGTCACCCGACGTGATTAAAAATTACATACGCAAATTTTACCGGCTTTGGTCGCAAAATCAATGGAAGCGGGAACGACTGGCTCCTTCATTTCACCTGGATGATCTCAATGTCGACCCGCGGTCCTGGTGCCGGTTCCCGATATTGTCCTCCGGCTTTAAGGAAGAGCTGAGTGAATTCTGACCCGCCGGCATTGATGGCGAAGAAAATGGCTGTCCGGAGAAAGGCATCAGGCAGAAAAAAAACAAATCCCCCGAATCTTTAAAAACGTAAAATCGACGATCAGTCTTATATTTGCGGTTATGGCTATATTTAATTACTTCATTTGGAACGGTAGTCCGGAGATCTTTACAGTTGGTTCATTTGCCCTTCGGTGGTATGGTTTGTTCTTTGCCCTGGGATTCCTGATCAGCCAGCAAATTCTTTATTATATCTATCAAAAAGAGGGTAAACCTTTAAAGGATGTCGATACCCTGACCATCTATATGGTTGTCGCTACCATCGTTGGTGCCCGCCTGGGTCACGTGATTTTCTATCAGCCGGAGCTCATTTTAAAGGATCCGCTGACAATTTTTCTTCCTTTTGAATTCAGCCCATTCAGGTTTACAGGACTTCAGGGGCTTGCCAGCCATGGCGGAGCCATCGGGATCCTTTTTGCTTTATGGCTGTACAGCAGAAAGCGGAAACCGGGTCAGAATTATTTCCAGGTGCTTGACAGGATTGTGATCCTGGTCGCACTTACCGGGGCCCTGATCCGGTTTGGCAACTACTTTAACTCCGAGATCATCGGAAAACCTACTGACAGTGATTTTGGGGTTGTGTTTGTAAACCGCTTAACGGATGAGGTCAGGGACAGTGGCGCAAACCAGGGTGAAGTCGTCCAGTCGATCGTGTATCACACCAATGATTCCGTTCCGATGGGAACCAATGGACGCGTACCGTTATCCATCTATATATTTTTCAAACCAGGAACCTCCGCTGAGCAGGCGGGAGATGTTGCTTCAGTGGCAAAGAATACAATCGCTGACCTGCCCTCCTTTTTCGATTTTTACCAAAATAGCACAACCTCGCAGGTTGTAACACAAAAAGATGGAAACCTGGCCGCAAGGATAAACACTACCGGTATTGCAAGACATCCGGCTCAGTTATACGAGTCGATTTCCTGTGTATTTCTCTTTCTCCTGTTATACTGGATCTGGTCGAGGCATCGGGAAAATCTTCCCGCAGGCCGTCTGTTTGGAATATTTTTGATTGTGTGCTTCGGCCTTCGGTTCCTTTACGAATTCTTAAAGGAAAACCAGGAGCCATTTGAAGACAACCTTATCCTGAACATGGGACAGATCCTTAGTATTCCCCTGGTGATCGCCGGAATTTTTGTTTTGATATATTCATACCGGAATCAGGTCCAAACAACAACATAAACACCTGAACGTTGGTGTACTACCGTGAGGAACAAGTCTTTTTGTGATGCTGGCGATAATTCTGAGTCTTCTAACCGTTTTCAACTATTCCAGCAATCTGAACCATGCGGGCGATCCCCTCATTTCCTACGATTCGGCAAAAAGACCGCGGCAGCAGAAGGATACAGTGCGAACCGGAAAACTGGTGAACATCAACCGGATCTTAATCACCGGAAACCGCATCACCCGCGATAAGATCATATTGCGTGAGCTATCTCTTAAAACAGGGGATGTTGTCCACACATCCGACCTTGAAGTCATCCTGGACAAGGATAAAAAAAAATTGCTGAATACACGATTATTCAACACCGTAGAAATTCGCACCCTGGAGCTCGAGCCTTCCAAAGTAGATGTGATTGTCGACCTGAACGAACGATGGTATACTTTTCCCGCGCCGATCTTCGAGCTGGCCGACAGAAATTTTAACGAGTGGTGGCAGAACTACGGTCACGATTTCAAACGGATCAACTACGGTCTGCGACTTTATCAGTACAACATGCGGGGACGAAATGAGACCCTGCGATTTCATGCACAGTTTGGTTTCCAGCGAAAGCTCGAAATGATGTACAGGTTCCCCTACATCGACCGCCGGCAGAAACACGGTTTAAGTGTCGATGCGATGTATTCAGAGACAAAGAACCTCGCCTACCGCACGCTGGAGCACAAGTACGAATTTCTGAGATCCGACGATATCCTGCGATTGAACCGTGGCGCGGGCTTGTCATACAGCTATCGCAATTCGTTTTATCAGATCCATTCCCTGCGGGTGGATTACTATCACATCCACGTCAACGATACGATCAAGTCGCTTAACCCGTATTATATGAAAGGGGAAGGCCAGGATCAAAAATTCGGATCGATCACTTACGGGTTCAACTCCGACCACCGGGATCTCATTTCCTATCCATTGCGTGGACATCAGGTGACGGCAACGATCTCCCGTCATGGACTCCTGCCGGCCGACAACCTCCGGAAAACAGAAGGGCTGTTTATCTACTCACAATTCTTTGAGCTGAAAAAAAAGTTTTTCCTTTCCAACAACCTGGTTGGCTACTGGAGTGATCCAAGAGACCTCTCTTATGTGAACTACGGCGTTTTGGGTTTTAGAAGACAATTCGTTCGCGGATACGAGGTCTACGTCGTGGAAGGACCGTATTATGCGTTGAACAAAACCACATTGAAAAAACTCATTTTCACACGGAAATATCATTGGGTGTCGATGCCGATCGAGCAATTCAGGCACATGCCGCTTTCAATCTACCTGAAGACTTATGCCGACGTCGGTTACGTCAAAAACTATTCTGATTATGAAGCCCTTCAGATCAACACGACCCTTTCCGACAAGGTTTTATCAGGCGCCGGTTTGGGTTTGGATGTTGTAGGATCTTATGATATTGTCCTCAGATTCGAATATACCTTTAACGCGGAAGGACAAAGCGGTTTCTTTTTCCACATCAAGCGGGAATTCTGACCTTGATTCGTGGGATTAAGAGGATTGCCATGATTGATTTCGAAGGATTGAAGGATTTCTGACCTTGGATTGATTTCGAAGGAATTTGAAGGATTTCTGACTTTAATTCATCGCATTATAAAGGCCCCTTGTCGGCCTTTCCTTTTATCCAAAATTCCCTAATCACATCAATCACTCTAATCAGCGATAATTGTTCTGAATTCGGGATTGATTCTGAAGGATTGAAAAGTCAATTTTCCTTCAGTAAAAGTTTTTTTTATCAGACCCTTTCTTACAATACTGCTTATCGGCTCTTGTACCTGTATGGCTACTGGACAAAGTGCATCCCTGCTGATGGGTGGACGGGCTGCCGGGCTGGGTTACACATCATCCTGCATTTCAGATGTCTGGTCGGTCATGAACAATATCGGCGGACTGGCAGAAGTAAATAAAGCGATCATCAGTGTATCGCAAAATGTACATCCATATCTCAAATCGTTTAACCGGTCGGCATTGGTCGTCGCAGTTCCTGCCGGGAAAGGAGTCGTTGGAGCGGGATTGTATAAATTTGGTGACAATTTGTACAACGAACAGGTGATTACCGCAGGTTTTGCCAATCGGTTTGGCCTGGCGTCATTGGGATTGAAAATAAATTATGTTCAATATTTCGCCGAAGGATTTGGGACTCGCGGGGTGGTGACGGTCTGCTTTGGAGGCATCGCAACGCTGACGCCAAAGCTTCAGATCGGGGCGCACATCACAAACATCAATCAACCCAGCATCACATCCGGAAATCAAAAGGAAAAAGTTCCAACACGCCTCACCGCAGGTCTCGCACTAAAACCTTCCGATAAAGTGATCTTTACCACGGAATTTGAAAAAGACCTGGATGCAATAATGATATGGAAGACCGGTGTCGAGTATCAATTTCACGAGAAATTCTTCCTAAGAACCGGGTTCAACGTGCATCCCGACGCGGCGTTCATCGGAACAGGATTCAATCCGAGAAGATTCGGGGTTGACTACGCGCTGCATTACGACCTCGCTGCCGGATTGAACCACCACATGTCAGTGAGGTATAAACTTCAGAAAAAATGAGATGGTTTGTCGTCATTATTCTTCTGCAGCAATGTTTCTGTTCCGCTGGTCAGGAATTCCCGCGAACTGAAATGGATCTGGCCCGGATTACCGATGACCTTGTCGCTTTTCAGGACGAAGATATCCCCTATGATGAAATTTATGAAAATTACCTTCAGCTCTTTTCCAATCCCCTGAACCTGAACAAAGCAACCGCTGAACAACTGCGCCATCTAAACCTTCTTACGGAATCACAGATCGCTAACCTTTTAACGCATATCAGGGAAAATGGGAAGTTGTTGAGTGTTTATGAACTTCAGGCGATCGACGAATTCGATTTGTTGACCTTTCACAGGCTGATGCCTTTTGTCAGGGTCTTCTCCCCGGAAAACGAACTGAACAGCGATCTGTTGAACAGAATGTACACGGAGCAAAATACCTATTTTGTATCCCGTTATGAACGAACGCTGGAGCGAAGCCGCGGATTTGGTGAACCGGAAAGCTACAATCGCTTCGTCGGTGGCCGCGACAAAATATACCTGCGTCTGCGCTCAACCAGGGCGAATGATTTCAGCTATGGTTTTACGATGGAAAAAGATGCCGGAGAACCATTCGGATGGGAGCCGCAGAAGAATACCTTTGGCTTTGACTACCTCTCGTACTTCCTGCAGCTTGTTAATAAGAAAGGAATTGCAAACCTGGTACTCGGCGATTTCCAGTTTCAATTCGGCCAGGGTCTTGTACTTGGCAACAGCTACGGTTTTGGGAAAGGGGGTGAAACAATTACAGCGATCCGCAAAACAAATACGGGTTTCTCGCCCTACACTTCCGTGAATGAATCCGGCGGTATGCGAGGATTTGCCGCCACGCTCAGGCTTCACCCGCATATTTTTGTTTCGCCTTTTTATTCGAATACCAGGCGCGATGCCCCACTGCACTACAATAACGGCTTTACTTTTTTCTCCTCAATCTTGTCAGGCGGAATGCATCGAAACCAACAGGAACGCGCAAACCGAAAAACGCTGGGTGAGCGAGTATTTGGAACAGTGATCAATTACAAGCAGGCCAATCTCGATGCTGGCGTGATCGTGCAGGCAGTTGAATATGATTTTCCCTTGCTTAAATTCCCGAACGCCTATAACCAATTTGCATTCCGCGGGAGGCATAACATCAACGCCGGAATATTCGCAAACTACATTTGGAAGAACATCAACATTTTTGCCGAAAGTGCAAAAAGTGTTCGTGGGGATTTTGCGTTTATTGGCGGACTGTTGACAAGTCTTTCACGGGAACTCGACCTCGCATTTCTTTACAGGAATTATGGTAAGAGATTTTACCCTTTTTATGGCAACGCATTGTCAGAAAGCTCTGCTTCGCAAAACGAGACCGGATTTTACTGGGGGCTCAAATACCGCTTTAGCCGAAAATATTCGCTGGGCGGGTATGCGGACCTGTTCACGTTCCCTTGGCTGAAATTCCGGACCTACGCGCCTGCCCGCGGTAATGAATTATTGATTCGTCTTAATTATCAACCCTCAAGAAAGACGACAGCCTTTTGTCAATATCGCAGGGAGGGCAAACCCCGTAACGCCGCGACGGAATCCATGATTTACGCCGTCGAACGGGTAGTTAAGAACAATCTAACGGTAAATTTTGATTACCAGCTCTCCGCGTACCTGAAACTAAAGACACGGGCGCAGTTCAGCTCGGTCGAAAGCCGGGACGGGAGATCAAAAGGGATGACAATTTTCCAGGATGTTGTTTTTACAATCAAAAAATTCGAGTTCTCCACCAGACATGCGCTCTTCGATACAGACAATTTCGACAACCGGCAATATGTTTATGAACGCGATGTATGGCTGTCATACTCCCTTCCGGCCTATGAAGGCTGGGGCGTGAGAAATTTCGTTATTATTGAATACAAACTAAACCGCCACATTTCATTTTCCGGACGATATGCACGCACAACATACAAGGACAGAGATGAAATTGGTTCCGGACCACAGATGATCCGGGGAAATACCCGGAACGATCTTAAATTGCAGGGAGTTTTGAAGTTTTGACTATGCATGCAGTGGAATATATTACCCCCGAAATTATTGTGGTTATGTGCATCGGAGGTATAGCCTTTATCCTGATTTTCCGGGCTATTTTCAAGGGAAAGCGCTAGTAATCCCTTCAAATTCATCGATAAGGCGTCGTTTTCCATCGCCAATATGCTTTTACTTCCACGCCGGAAACTCCATTCATATGAGTATCTTCATGTGCAGCTTTGTTACCTTACCAATGTGTTTCACAATCTAACCGTACCTATGAAAAAACTATTGCCTTCAGCTTTGTTACTGTATTTTTTTGCTACGATTGCCGTGGCCCAGGTGACGAAAAAAACAATTGAACTGCCCGAGTTCAAAGCCATTTATGTCAACAGTAATTACAACGTTTATGTCAAGCAAACCAACAAACAGGAAGTGAGTGTCGAAGCACTGACAGAGATTTTCGAGGTGACTGAGATCAAGGTGGAAAATGGGATCCTGATGATCAATATGGAGCGCAAACCCGAGAATCCCAATAAGAGCATCTGGGCCAAGATCGATGACATCAAGCTGAATCCGTCGATGAATATTTACGTAAGCATGAAAAACATAATTGAATTGCAAGTGAACGGCGGCGGTAAGATCGTCTCAGAAAATTCGATCGCATCCAACAATATCATTCTTGGCGTAAACGGAAATGGCAGCATGGATATCGACCTCAAAGGTGAAACAATTAAAGCGGAGGTTTCAGGCTCCGGTTCAATGGCGCTTCGCGGATATGCGACCAGTATCGATGCCCTCCTGAGCGGTGCCGGAAATCTGAATGCTTTCAATTGTGCACTCGAAAACGCCCAGGTAAAAATCAGCGGCGCGGGTATCTGCGAGTTAAATGTGAGCAACAATATCGACGCGCTGGTTATGGGCAGTGGACAGGTGAAACACAAAGGCAATACAAAAACCACCCAGAAACGAGTGTACGGAAGCGGAACCGTAGCAAGGGCTTACTAAACCATCCGGACGGACCAGAACAGCCGCCCCCCGTGTGGGGCGCGCTTTTTCATTTAATGGCATCGTTGCCGCACACATTGCGCGATTAAAAAATATTCCGGACTGCGAGATAGCCTACATCGACGGGGCTCAAGGTGGATTCCCCCCACTGGCAGTTTGTCCACAATAAATTTCATTCTAACCCCATAAAATTCCTTCTGATGCCCTCAAAACACATATTATTTAATTTTTTATTACCTTTGGATACGTAAATTGATTTTCTTTTCTGTGCACTTCTCAGTATTCATGTTTAGTTCCAGTCAAAGTCTTTCAGTTACCTTAATTTTATTTTCTCATTTATCATTTTCAAAACAATGAACATTTATGTTGCCAACATCCCTTTTAAGGCATCCGAACAGGAATTGAAGGGATTATTTGAAGAGTATGGCGAAGTTTCTTCTGCCAAAATAATCATGGACAAAGTAACGCAGCGCAGCAGGGGTTTCGGATTTATCGAAATGACCGACGAATCTGCTGGACGCCAGGCTATCACCAGCCTGAACGGTTTCAATTTCCTGGGTAAGACCCTGGTAGTGAATGAAGCAAGACCAAAAACTGACGCTCCTCGCAGCGGCGGTGGAGGTTACAGAAGCGGTGGCGGTGGTGGATTTAACCGCAGAAATAACAACAGCGACTATTAAGAATTAATCGATATTGTTAGAAACCAACTGCCCCGGCAAACGCCGGGGCAGTTTTGTTTTCCCCCGCTAAATCATCCTAATTCTTACACTGGATTGTATGAACCGGCGCGATTTTAATTTCTTGCATTCGTCGGGTGGGCTGCCAAACCCCTATTATGATTCGGAAAAAAAAGTACTGCACTGGGCCAAGGATCAAATTTGGCGAAAACGAAATCAATACATTGAACAACAACGTGCGCATTCTCGGAAGAAAGGCGTGGTGGTGCTGAATGCAGTGGCGTCGATGAACGAATTAGGTCAGGTTCAGGAAAGTATTCCGCAGGGCCAGCCGTCATTCAGCCGACGGCAGTCAATACAGTGACTTCAATCCTGAAATTGATGAGGTTGCTGCCTGGACCATTGGTGGCCTCGTGGCTGGTAACGTTCTTGCAAAGGCCGGCATCTTCACACTGCTGTTAAAAAATATCAAGCTAATTGGACTGGGAATAGCAGCTTTGTTTGCGGGTCTGCGGAAGTGGTATGAGAGAAAAACCTCGCTACCAACTGTCCGCAACATCTCCGACTCGACGGAATGTAATACAAAACTTAAACAGGAATAATATGGCTGCATTCGCAACGAGTGCAGCTTTTTGCTTTTTTCCTTGCTATTCGCCACGATATTTCGTAAACTTTGTATATACCAAAATCTTATCGCCATGAGTGTTATCACCGATGTAGAAAGGTGGGGAAATAGTCATCGCCCTGGCTTTCTGGATGTCTTTCGAATTGCGCTTGGGATCTTTATCACATATAAGGGTATCTACTTTATCACACATATGCATGAGTTGGAGATGACGGCGAGCGGAATCAACCTTTGGTTCGCCGGAGCGGCACTTGCCCACTACGTTATTTTTGCTCACATTCTGGGTGGACCGCTTATTGCTTTCGGTCTTTTCACCCGCATCGCCTGTTTGATACAGCTGCCAATCCTGCTTGGCGCGGTTGTCCTTGTAAATTACCCGCGAGGGTTTCTTTCAGTGGGAAACCATATGGAACTTGAGATCTCCCTCATCGTTTTGGCCGGTCTTGTAGTGTTCATGGTATTCGGAGCTGGAAGGTATTCAATCGATGCCATGAGAAGAAAAGAAGTCGAAGCTTTGCGCTAAAAGGTCCTTCTAAACCTAAACCTGGCAAAGGGCATCCGGACACGGATGCCCTTTGTTTTTTATATCTTGTGCAAAAACACATTGCATGAAACAGTACGTAATCGGCGTCGATGCCGGTACTGGAAGTCTGAAAGCCCTGGCCGTTGATAACAGCGGGAGCGTTATAACGTCCGTCCAGGTTTCTTACCCGTTGATGCAGGACCTTCCCGGTCATCATGAGATCGATCCCGACCGGATCTGGGATGCCCTTCTGCAATCCATCAAACAGCTTGTGGCTGAAATAAAATCCGCTCCGGCATGTGTTGTTCTCAGCACGGCGATGCATAGCCTCATCGTTATAGGAAGAGAGGGGTTGCCCATCACAAGAATGATCACGTGGGCAGATAGCCGGGCCGGTCAGACAGCGGCGAGGTTAAAAAATTCGGCCGCAGCTGAGATGCTTTACGAACAAACGGGAACACCTATTCATGCGATGTCTCCGCTTTGCAAAATCCTGTGGCTGAAAGAAAACGATGCGCAGACTTTTGAACGAGCCTCTAAATTCATTTCCATCAAGGAATTCTTGTGGTGGAAATTATTTCAACATTATGAGGTGGATTATTCGATCGCTTCTGCCACCGGCCTTATGGACATCGAGCGCTTACAATGGAATGAGAACGCATTGTCAATTGGACAAATTAAAAGCGTTAAACTGGCTAAGCTCGTCGATACAAATTTCATCCGCACGGGCATAGATCCTGGGCATGCCTATTCAATGGGTATACCCGCGACCACGCCCTTCATCATCGGCGGAAGTGACGGATGTATGGCAAACCTCGGAAGCTTCGCCACCACTGCGGGTGTTGCAGCTCTGACGATTGGCACCAGCGGCGCCGTGCGGGTGGCAAGTGCCAAACCCGTTTACAATTTCGAAGCAATGTCATTCAACTACCGCCTCAACGCAGAAACTTTCATCTGCGGAGGCCCAACAAATAACGGAGGCGTTGTTATAAAATGGTTCGCGGAGAACTTTTTACATAGAAAACTTGAGTCGGCCGCTGACTACGGTGACCTGCTAAGCAGGATCAAAAATGTAGCGCCAGGGTCCGATGGCCTGATGTTCCTTCCTTACATTCTTGGCGAACGTGCACCAGTATGGAACAGTGATGCAACGGGGGCATTCGTCGGAATAAGATACCTTCACACACAGGGTCATTTCATCAGAGCGGTCATTGAGGGGATTTCCATGGCACTGTACAATATTGCCGAAAACATGGAGAGGTGCGGCCTCAGAATCGATCAGGTCCATGTGAGCGGTGGTTTTGTACATTCGGGTGAATGGCTCCAGGTGCTGGCAAACATATTTGGAAAAAAAATGTGTCTGATCAACGTAAGCGATGCGTCGGCACTAGGAGCTGCCTATTTGGGGTTAAAGACAATGGGAAAGGTCACGCTTTACGAGGAATTGCAACACACGCAAGCAAAGGAAGTTTTACCCGAAGTCACCGTGTTTCCAATTTATCAGAAACAATACAGGGTCTTCAGGGATGCATATGAAAAATTGACCTCCGTCCTTAATTAACATTTAAATTTGAAACCAGTAACCCTTACAACATGCAGATCGGTTTAGTCGGACTTGGCAAAATGGGATTTAACCTCGCCGTCAACATTCATCGCCATCAACACGAGGTGATCGCTTTCGATATTCATGAAGAATCGCTGACATCTGTCAAACAAAAAGGTGTGAAGGCAGTATCATCACTTGATGAGTTGCCAAAGGCCTTTACAGAAAAACGCGTTATTTGGCTTATGATCCCGGCGGGTGATCCAGTTGATCACGCGATCTCTACACTCCGGAAACATTTGAGACGTGGTGACATTATCATTGATGGTGGCAATTCTTTTTACAAGGATTCGATCCGAAGAGCCAACGATCTCGCCGCCGCAGGAATTGACTTCCTCGACTGTGGTACGAGCGGAGGTACCGAAGGTGCGCTTCACGGCGTATGCGCCATGATCGGGGGAAGAAAAGATGCGTTTGATTTTTGTGAACCTTTATTCAGGGATATATCCGTCAATGATGGGTACTTGTACTGTGGACCACCAGGATCGGGTCACTTTGTGAAAATGATCCATAATGGAATTGAATACGGCATGATGCAATCGATCGCGGAGGGGTTTGAAGTGATGGAGAAAAGCGAGTTTAACCTCGACCTTACATCGGTAGCAAGAGTATGGAACCACGGATCGGTGGTCAGAAGCTGGCTAATGGAACTTACGGAAAAGGCCCTGTCAAAAGACCCGAAGCTTCAATCGATCAAAGGTATTATGCATTCTTCCGGAGAGGGAAAATGGACCCTTGAGACTGCACTGGAGAAACAAATCGCCACACCGGTGATTGCGTTATCCCTGATCATGCGTTACCGCTCGCTGCAAGACGATACTTTCTCCGGAAAAATCGTCGCCGCCCTCAGAAACGAATTTGGAGGACACGCCGTGGAAAAGAAGAAGTAACGGAACGATACGCAATCGCCGTCTGTCAATGAGGTCTTTGCAAATTATAGCGTGTGCACTGACTCCGTCACGAGTGTTACGCCATCGCCAAATCACAAATCCCAAATCCACATCGTAAATCCCAAATCCACATCGTGATTCGTAAATCGTACGTCGTAAATCGTATTCGATTTGTCACCCTCGTATTAACTCAACAATCGTCAATTCCGGAGGCATCCCCACCCTTCCCGGATAACCCAGGTATCCAAAGCCCCTGTTCACATAAAGATATTGCGACCCTTCCTGATAAAGTCCGGCCCATTGCTTGTAAACATATTGCGACGGACTCCATTTGATCTTTCCAACCTCGACGCCGAATTGAAACCCGTGGGTATGCCCGGCAAAAGTAATGTCGATGTCACTGAAATCAAGACGAATCTGTGCGTCCCAATGACTCGGGTCGTGGGAAAGCAAAAGTTTCACGGCAGCTTCTTGTGTTCCCGCATGCGCTTTCGCCAGATTACCGTACTTGGAAAACCTTCCCGCACCCCAGTTTTCATTTCCGATGATCGCGATTCTTTCACCATTCAGTTCAATAAACCGATGCTCGTTCATCAACAAATCAAATTTCAACAGCCGATGCGCTTCTATCAGATCCTGAAAATTCTTTTTTCGCCACGAATCGATGCTGCGTTTTTGGTTGTAATCACCATAATCGTGGTTGCCGGTAACCGAATAAACGCCCAGCGGCGCCTTGATCTTGTTAAAAACATCGATGTATTCGCTCACCTCGGAGCTCTCGTTATTTACCAGGTCTCCGGTAAAAAAAATGATATCCGGTTTTTCATTCATCAGCATCTTCACCCCGCCTTCGACGGCCGTTTTGTTGAAAAAGCTGCCAGCGTGAATATCAGATATCTGGCCGACACGCACGCCATCAAAAGATTTCGGAAGGTTGGGAAGTTTTACAGTAAGGCGACGGATCCTGTAATCATGCGCGCCCGAAATCACGCCGTAAGCCATCGCACCAAACGGCACCGCCGAGGCGACAAGCGCGACTTTGCTGAGAAATTCCGACCGCGTAATTGCTTCTCCTGGCAGGGACTCGCGATTCGGTTGGTAGAAGAAATGGGCAACCCACCTGACACCGCGTTGGATATCGTCGACAAAAAGTATCAGTACTCCGAAGATTTTTGAAAAATAGGTTGCTACCAGCGCTGTCATGATAAAACTGCGGGTGGTGGGTCCAATTGTATATGGATTACCGACGGCCCACCAGATCAGGGCACCGATCGAAAGAACCGTAGGGATCCAAAATCCATAGCGGATCAATGCTTTGGGAGCTTCGCTCCAGTTCTTGCTGATGTTCACGATCGCCTGAAAAAAATAATAGTCGATCAGCAAAAAAATCAGTGAAAATACGATGAATGCCATGATTCGAAATCTCATAAAAAAAGTCGTCCTAGGGTATAAGACGACTTTTTAAAATTTTTAGTTTTTGATTGTCTCTCTAAATTTCCCAATCACGCGGTAGCAACAGTGCCGCCGGCATCAGGGGATTCCGTAGTTGTGACCTGCCTTTTGAAGATCCGCTCCTTCAGCTTCACACTGAGGAGGTACATCACAGGCACGAGAATCAACGTTAAAAAAGTACCAAACAGCAGGCCGAAGATCATCGTCCATGATAAGGGACCCCAAAACGCCACGTTATCCCCGCCGAAATAAATATGCGGATTGAGCTCCGTAAACATTTTTACAAAGTCAATGTTCAATCCGACCGCAAGCGGGATAAGACCGATCGACGCGGCGATCGTTGTCAACAGTACAGGGGTCATACGGGTCTTGGCAGCTTCGATGATCGCCTGATATAATTCCACCCCCTGTGAACGGAGCAGGTCGGTGAATTCAACGAGCAGAATTCCGTTGCGCACGACCAGACCGGCCAGCGCCATGATACCAACACCGGTCATGATGATCGATATTTCCATTTTGAACAGGGAGAAACCGATCAATACACCAATGATGCTGAATAAGATTTCGGAAATGATAATTAACGGCTTGCTGATGGAATTGAACTGAAGCACGAGGATCATCAGCATCAGCAATCCGGCGAGGCCGAATGCTTTTGCGAGAAATGCCATCGTTTCAGCCTGGTCCTCCTGCTCTCCGGTCATCCTGACGGTAGCACCATCGGGAACGGAGAATTCAGAAAGCCGGCTTTGGATATCGGCAACCACCTCGTTTGGATTATATCCGGCAAGCACATTCGACGACAACGTGATCACACGCTTCTGGTTCAATCTCGTGATTCCCGCATACGTATTGGAATATTCAATTTTGGCAATTGAAGATAAAGGAACTTGTCTAACGACACCGCCCATCGCCATATCCCGGTAGGTCAGCGGAAGGTTGATGAGCGTGTTGATATCATTTCGCTGAGACTCCTTAATCCGCAGCTGGATGGGGTAGTCGTCATTGGCGTCCCGAAACTTCGATACTTCCGCCCCATACACTGCAGCTCCGAGTGCCTGGCCAATATCTGTCGTCGATATACCTTCACGGTTGGCTTTCTCCCGGTCGATGTTGATGACAATTTCCGGTTTATCACTCTGAAAATCCGACTTAAGCTCCTCGACGCCGGGAACTTGCTGTGCAAGAAGATAGCGTTTGACGTTATTGGCGGTGCCGACCAGCAAATCGAATTCGTCGGCAGCAACTTCAATGTTAATAGCTTTTCCAGTCGGAGGCCCGCCCTTCTCCTGATCGACGGTAATCTCAGCCCCTTTAATTCCGCGGACAGCGTCACGGATCTTGTTGAGATAATCTTTCGTGGATTGCCCGCCACGTTCGGCAAATTTTACAAATGCTACCGTCACCTTTCCCAGATGCGGGAGTGGCTGTCCACCGACGTCAAATTGATTTTCGCTTGCCCCAATAGCAACATTGGAAATAACCGATGTAACGATCTTATTATCCTTGCCAATAACGCCGATAACGCGGTTCTCAACAATCTGTGTTATCGAATCCGTCACCTGCTGATGTGTTCCGATCGGCATTTGAATATAAGCATATATAAAATTAGGATCTCCACTCGGGAAAAAGACCACAGGAGGTTTGCGGATCGCCGTGAAGACAATTGAAAATAAAAATAATCCTATTACCGACAGACCGACAAAAATCGGTCGATAGCCGTAAAGGCACCAGGTCAGTAAGCTTTTGTATCCGCGTTGAACCGCTGGCCATGTTCTTGTTTGAAAATTTTCGATCACTCGCTTCAACAGAAAATGATGAAATGCATAGAGCGCAAACATCAGCACCGTAAAATTACCGAAACCAAAAAGTCCGGAAATATAGGATACGAGCGCAATGGAGCCGAAAATGACCGCCGTCACCTTGAATCCTTTCGTAATTTTCGATTCATGTTCAGCACGCTTGTCGTGTGCTTTCATGAAATCCGCCGCAAATACCGGATTGATGATATAGGCAACAAAAAGAGATGCAAGCAGGGCTACGATCAATGTGACAGGAAGATACATCATGAACTTGCCGATAACTCCAGGCCAGAAGGCGAGCGGAATGAACGGCGCAAGCACGACCATGGTTCCTGTAAACACGGGAAGGAATACTTCCCCGGCAGCGATTTTAGCAGCTTTGCGAATCGGAACTTTGCCGTTGTCAAAAACACGGTGGGTATTTTCGATCACGACGATTGCGTCATCCACTACAATGCCGAGGGCAAGCAGGAATGAGAACAACGTCATCATATTCAATGTAAAACCAATCCCGGGGAAAACGATAAACGCGATGAAACTTGATATCGGTACAGATAATCCAACGAAGACCGCGTTGGTCACACCCATAAAAAACATCAGGATGATGGTGACAAGAATAAAACCGATAATGATCGTATTGATCAGATCATGAAGGGTAACCCTGGTATTTTCGGATTGATCGGCGGTTACCGTTACATTCAATCCTGCAGGCAGGATGCCATTCTCATATTCCTTGATAATTGCCCGGATCTGGTCAGCAGCAACGATCAGGTTCTCCCCGCTGCGCTTCACGATATTGAGGTTGATTACATTCTTTTTATCCAGCCGTGCAAAGCTTTCCTGTTCCTTGTTCGTGTCAATCACTTCCGCGATATCTTTCAGGTAAACTTTTCCTCCCTGAGTCGACCCAACAACGGTGTTTGCAATTTCTTCGGCGTTGGCATACTCGCCATTGACGCTTAAAGATCGCTTCATTCCGTTCACAGACAGTAAACCGCCGGGAAGTAGCACATTTTCCTTTCCTATCGCCTGTATGATATCTCCAAGGCCCATACCGATCAGGGACGCTTTATACAAGTCGACATTGATCTGGATCTCCCGGTCGAGGGCACCAACAATATCAACCCTGCGAATTTCCTTGAGTGTTTCTATTCGATCCTGAAGCATTTCTGCGTAGCGCTTCAACGTCTGAAGGTCATAATCACCGGAAAGATGAACGAACATGATCGGCATTTCGGAAATGTCAATGTCAATCACCTGCGGTTCATCAGGAAGGTTGCTCGGAAGATCCGGCTTGGCGCGATCCACAGCGTCCTTTACCTCCTGTTTGGCTTTGTCTACGTCTTCCTCGGCATTAAATTCAACAATGACGTTTGAATAATCCTGAACAGAATTGCTGGTGATCTTCTTGACGCCGGCAATTGATTTGACCTGTTTTTCAATTTGTTTCGTAACAAGGTTTTCAACGTCAGTCGGAGAAGCACCTGGATATGGGGTCGCGATATAAATTTGCGGGAATACAACCTCCGGAAAATTTTCCTTCGGGAGACTGTTGTAGGTGAGCATTCCAACAACACAAATTACCACTGTAGCCACGTAAATGGCGACCTTATTATTAAGCGCCCAACTTGTTGGCTTGAATTCTTTTTCTATGTCTTGCATAATCACTCGGGATTAACAGTTCGATTAAATTTTAACAAAGTCCCCATCGTTGATGCCCTGATATCCGATGATGATCAGTTTCTCCCCGGCCTTGAGGCCATTGATCTGAGCATAACCTCCGTAAACCCCTTCAACGGTGATCACCTTTCTTTTTGCAACCGTATTCTTACCCTTTGACTCAACCACATACACGACTTTTTCATTGTTAATTTCCTGGATCACATTGACAGGGACCACAAGAGCGGAAGACTCGGTTCTGAAAACCACTTTCACAGTAGCAGTCATATTCGGACGAAGTTCCGCCTGCGACGGCAGCGCCACTTCGACGTTGAACGTTCTCGACAATGGATCGATCGTACGACCTGCAAAAGTAACTCTGGCTTCGATATCCTGCTTTAGTTCAGGAATCGTCACAATTACCTTGTTCCCTTTTTTGATATCCGTAACGTATGCTTCCGATACGCTGGCAACCAGTTTCAACTCATTGGAGTTAACGACCCTGAATGCCGGCTGGCCTGGCGCGGTGCTTTCACCTTCCTTCACAAAAGTTGCGTCGACAGTCCCGGAGATGGGTGCTTTGATCTTATACGTTTCATTTTGCTCCCTCAGTGAGGCCAGTTGTTTCTCAAGTGTTTCCTTATTTGCCTTGGCCTGAAGATACTGAACCTCCGTGCCGATCTTCTGTTTCCAGAGATTCTCCTGACGCTCGTAAACAGTTTTCGCAAGTTCAAGCTGTGCTTCCATTGATTCAATGCTACGTTCAATGATGGAGTTATCAATTTGCGCGAGCACCTGTCCCTTCGAGACCAATTGACCTTCTGTTACAGACAGGCTGGTCACAACGCCCATTGCTTTGGAGCTGATCATGATATTGTTTTCAGATTCCACGCGACCCTGCGTCTGAACGTAGTGATCAAATTTTTTCGGTGCTATGTCAACGATCCCCACTTCCTTCGCTTTTATCTTGTCCTCAGCATTGGGGTTTTCTTTTGCGATCTGCTCTTCAAGTTTCTTGATCTGCTTTCCCAACTCAGCCTGTTCCTTCTTCAATTTTTCGAGTCGCGCCGGTTTGTCTTCTTCCGGGGTAGCGGCGCTGCAGGCAGCGAGAATTCCTCCAATTACAAATGCACCAAATAAACGGATGTAAAAATTAGGTTTCATATATATAGGGTTGATAGGGTAGCTCATATTATTTATTTTCTTGGGTTGTTTCAGCGTTGATTTTTCCATAAGCTTTGTCGAGGTCGACTTTGGCAACCAATGCATCATACAACGCATTGTAATAATTGATCTGCGCTTCTTTGAGACTGCTTTCCGCGTCGATCACCTCCAGGTTTGAACCGACCCCCTGCTCATATTTGATCTTCGTGACGCGGGCGACATTCTCGGCCAATTGCATGTTCTCTTTCTGGGATACCAAAGTCTTCAGGCTGTTTTCAAATATTCTCGCCGAGGATTTTGTCTCGAGCTCAATGCCCGAGCGCAGCAGTTTTGACGAGTTCTCGATTTGCGAAAGCGCGAGCCTGGACTGTTGAACGCGGTAAGTCCGTTGCAAGCCGCTGAAGATCGGAATATTCAAACTTACACCAAACGTCGAGTAAGAGTACCATTTGTCCGGGCCAAAAAATTCATTTTCTTCAACACCGGAAGACTCGGTTTTGAACAGACCAGATACAGTCGCGGATTGCGTTGCGTAGCCCAGGTTTGCAAATGCCACCAGGCTCGGCATGCCCTCGGCATATTTATTTCTGAGATCCAGCATCTGAAGGCGCCTGTTCGCCATCAGTAATTCGTAGTCGCTTCTTTTGGTAAAGTCCCACCCGTTTTCATACTCCGCGGCGTTTTCTGGAATTGAGATCTCTTCAAGCGATCCGGAGAGTGAGAGGTCGCCGTTCATCGGAAAATTCATCTGGAACTTCAGCAGATCGACAGAAAGCTCCTGAAGGTTCCTGAACTTTTCACGTTCCGTTTTCAGGTTGTTCAGTGTGACCTGGATCCGGTCGACATCGATGCTTTCCACAAATCCGTTCTGAAGCAATGCCTTTGTCGTGCGCAGGAGTGAATCGATCCTGCCAATGTTATTATCGAAAAGCTTAATCCGTTCTGAATTGACAAGCGCTGTATAAAATGCTTTTGTCACCTGGGCAACGACATCTTCTTTTGTTTGTCTTTCTTTTTTAATGCTGAGATCACGATAGGCATTGGCCGCCTGTAATCCCACAAGATAAGACCCATTGAACAGGAGCTGGCTGATCGTGACGCCGGCATCTCCGCCGCTTTTGAGCTGGAAGAAATTCTGTCCCGCAACGATGTCGCCATCCTGCGCGCCGGGAATATTTTGAAAAAAGCTGAATTCGGTTGAGTCGGTCGTGTTTCTGCCAAAAAATCGCCTGAGCTTCTGGTTGTGTTGAATACCAATACTGGCGTCAACCTGGGGCAATCCGATACCACGGGTTTCTTTGACTCTCGCGTTGGCGATCTGGTTATCGATCGCCGCATTTTTAATCGTATAAGAATTCTCCAATGCATACTGGATGCATTGTTCCAAAGTAAAGGCCTCGCTTGCAGCTGTTCCGTCCCCCTTTTGTGGCTGCTGGGCCACCGCAGGCACCGTAGTGATCAAAGTGATTGCAATAATCTGATATAATCGTCTCATGCTAATATATGGTTGTGGGTTGCTGTTGATTTGCTTTCTCCTTGTATTTGTGATATAATTTTCTTCCTTTTTCGGTGACAATGCCGTGAACAAAATGATCGAAGATCGCCATCTGGACATCGGCCAGCCGGAACTTCTCACGCGGGAAAACATTTTCGTCAAATGCAAGCTGAACGAGTTCCAGCCTCATGGCGGCGAGAATCTCTGGATGGATCTCCGGACGGAAATAACCCTCTTCAATCCCCTGCTTTAAATTCCTTACCACCGATTCGCGAATGAACTGATGCTTGTGTTTCAGCCAAACTGCCCAGGCGCGCGGATGATATTTCTGAAGGTCGAACAGAAGCGATGGGTTCATATCTTCCATGCTCCGTTTCAGACAACTCGAAATACTGGCCAGCTCTTCGATGGCATTTCTCGAATTGCCCTGGATGCTGGTGAATTCCTGGCTGTTCCGGTCAAGGTGTGCCTGACAGGTCATCGTCACAATATCTTCCTTGTCCGCAAAATGCTGATACAGTGTTTTCTTTGACACCGACAAATGGCGGGCGATGTCATCCATGGAAATACTGCGAACGCCGTACTTCATGAACAGGTCTTCAGCCCCTTTGAGGATCTTGTCCTTGATATTGATTTCTTCCATGACGGCTCAAAACTACGGAAACTTTTTACATTTTAAAAGTTTCCAACGTTTCCTTCAACGGTTAATTTTGAGGCTAGGTTGGACTTTTTCGATTAATTTTTGTCGGATTTTTATCGAATTGCCAAATCAATCGATTGAAGTGCCCGTATTGGAGGTTGAAGTGTTTTTCGGGGTGTGACACCATTTTTCGCGCATCCGGGCCTTGAACCGCTCCCGGTCTTCGGGACTCATCGATGAAAGCTTCTGGTAATACCGGTGCTTCCACTGCATTCCATACCCCCCCCACCTTCGGCCGCCAAAGCCTCCGAAAAGAATCTTTGCCAGTAATAGCAAGCCCAACGCCTGCCAGTAATTAATGACGTTTCCGTTAAAGACAGGGGGAACAAGCCAGTTCCATAATGTCATGGTGATGTAGCCAAACAACAATACAAAAAGCACACACATCACCGTCCACTTGAATATCATCAAACCCTTATTCATATAATTTTTTTTTAATGCTTATTTGAACGCCGTTAAATCTCATCATACAACTTTTGCAGCTTCTTCCGTAGCGCGAGAATTGCATAACGCTTGCGCGACAGGAGCGTGTTAATGGATATGCCTGTTTCCTCCGAGATCTCCCGGAAACTTTTTTCCTCGATCTCATTCTGAATGAAAATAAGCCGCTGATCAACCGGCAGCTCATCGAGCGCATCCATGATCGCATCCCAGATCACTTCGCGCAGGTACGCATCTTCGGGGGTATTGCCAAGGTCTGGAAGTATTTCCTGCAGCGTAAGCGGCGCTTCGTCATCCTGAGAAGCATGAACACCGAGATCCGTGCGTTTGGGCCTGGATGAATCACGGCGGTAGCGGTCAATGATCTTGTTCCGTGCGACTGAAAAAAGCCAGGATGTAACGCGGTCAAGCGATTCAATGGTGTCAAATCCGGCAACGAACTGATAAAACACGTCCTGCAGGATATCCTCAGCCTCCTCCGTGCTCGACACGCGGTTACGGATAAATCCAAGCAACTTGTCTTTTTCGCGCAGGAATGTTTGCTCTTTTATTTGCATGGCCAGTTCCATTTCCTTGCTCCTTTTTTATCGGAGACGACCGGGGGTATTTATTATTTTACATAACATTGAAATTTTATGTAAAGTTGAAACAGGATGCGAAGTAACGCCTGTTTTACGGTCCACCATGATTGAAAGCAAATTTATTTATCACGATCAGAACCGGCTTCATTACATCACCGCCGGTGATGGCGACGAATCTCTGCTATTCTTTCACGGCTTCGGACAGGATCACACCATTTATTTACCGCTGATTCAGGCGTTAGCAAAAAGTTACCGCATTTTTATCTTCGACCTGTACTTTCACGGACAAAGCGTGTGGGCGCAGGCCGAAAAACCTTTGGAGAAAGGAGTTTGGAAAAACACGATGGCACAGTTCCTCGGTGAAAATAACGTAAAAGAGTTTTCATTGGTCGGATTCAGCCTCGGTGGAAAATTTGCGCTGGCAACAGTCGAGGCGTACCCTGACCGCGTAAAAAAATTGTTTCTATTGGCTCCAGATGGAATTAAGACAAGCTTCTGGTACAGCATGGCCACTTATCCGCTACCATTGCGAAAGTTCTTCAGGGGAATGATCAACAGTTATAACCGCTTTTTGACGTTGGCTAACATCCTGAACAAATTGAAACTGGTTGATAAAGGACTCGTTCGTTTTGCAGACTTTCAAATGGGTACGGAGGAGAAAAGAAAAAGGGTGTACTATTCCTGGGTCGTATTCCGTCACCTCACCTTCAACATCAGAAAAATCGCCGGGCTTATCAATGACCACGATATTCAAACGATTGTCATCGTTGGTCGATATGATAAGGTCATTGTTCCTGAAAACATGAAAAAATTTCTCAGTTACCTTAAATCGTCCGATTTCCACGTCCTCGAGTCAGGGCACGGCGGACTGATCTATCAAAGCCTGCCATTCCTTCAACAAGCCGTTAAGAATTTACAATGAACTGACGAACATAAATACCACCATAAACCCTGGGCTGGAATCAACGTGAGGCCACAAACCCCATTTCAGGTTATGCCTGGTTCGCAACTGTTGCGAGATGACCCGTTAAAATGTTGCTTCGCGCGTTTTTGAATACAATAAAGACCAGATCCACTGTTTTTTAAGACCGACGGTCAGTTTCTGAGGATATTCGTGAATATTTCCCTACGATTCCTGCAAAATGCTTTTAATTTTGCGTCGTCAATTCAAATCCATTCATGATTTTATTCTTTCGCTCGAAGGCCGACAAAATTTACGCTGTTGGCTCGGTTGAGCCTTTACAAAGCTCTGATATTGAAAAGCTTACATGGTTGTTTGGCGGAGCCCAACCTTTGCAGGAGAAAACGCTTGACGGTTTTTTTATTGGTCCGCGCAAGGAAATGATCACGCCCTGGAGTACAAACGCCGTCGAGATAACGCAAACGATGGGTTTGGCGGGCATCCGCCGGATTGAGGAATTTCAGGTTGTTCAAAATGCCGATCCGCGATATGACCGGATGTTGCAAATAATTTACAGGTCACTTGACCAGGATATCTTCACAATCCATCACAAGCCGGAACCGATCAATGATATTGAAAATATCGCTGCGTATAGTGACAAGGAGGGATTGGCCTTAACGAAAGAGGAGATTGACTATCTCGAGGGGGTCAGCAATGAGCTGGGGCGCAGGCTTACCGATAGCGAGGTTTTCGGTTTTTCCCAGGTCAATTCCGAACACTGTCGTCATAAGATTTTTAATGGCACATTCATCATCGATGGAAAAGAAAAGCCCGTATCGCTTTTTCAACTGATAAAAAAAACTTCACAGGAAAATTCCAATTTCCTGGTTTCCGCATACAAGGATAACGTAGCTTTTATAAAAGGTCCGCGTATAGAGCAATTTGCGCCGGCGCGCCAGGACATCGCCGATTTTTTCACCATCAGGGATTTTGATTCTGTGATATCTCTCAAAGCGGAGACACACAACTTCCCGACGACGGTGGAGCCATTTAACGGTGCGGCTACTGGTTCCGGTGGCGAGATCCGCGACCGGCTTGCAGGCGGAAAGGGTTCGTTGCCGCTGGCAGGAACTGCAGTTTACATTACTTCCTACCCGCGCATAGACGGCGGTCGTGCATGGGAGAAAAAATTTCATCCCCGGAAATGGCTTTATCAAACACCGGAAGAAATCCTGATCAAGGCGTCCGACGGAGCTTCAGATTTTGGAAATAAATTCGGACAGCCCCTGATCTGCGGAAGCGTGCTGACGTTCGAACATTTCGAAGCCGGAAAAAAATATGGGTTCGACAAAGTGATCATGCTTGCCGGCGGAATTGGCTATGGGAAGGATGAGGACAGCAAAAAAGGCCACCTGGCGGCCGGCGACAAAATCGTTTTGCTTGGGGGCGACAATTACAGGATCGGAATGGGCGGAGGCGCGGTCTCGTCCGTTGCAACGGGTGAATATGGAAACGCGATCGAACTCAATGCAATCCAGCGTTCCAATCCTGAAATGCAAAAACGTGTGATGAATGCAATTCGGGCAATGGTAGAAGCAGACGTCAACCCTGTGATAACCATCCACGACCATGGCGCGGGAGGACACCTCAACTGCCTGTCCGAACTATTGGAAGAGACCGGCGGAAAAGTCTATCTCGACAAACTTCCGATCGGCGATCCCACTTTATCGGATAAAGAAATCGTCAGCAATGAATCGCAGGAAAGAATGGGCCTCGGTATCCACACGAAAGATCTTGAGATCCTGAAAAAGGTTTCTGACCGGGAGCGAGCACCGTTCTACGTTATTGGCGAAGCCACCGGCGATCAAAAACTCGAGTTCATTAAAAACGGCCAGGGCAAAAAACCGATCGCGCTGAAGGTTCACCACCTGTTCGGTTCGTCACCACGAACAATCATCAATGACACCTCGGGCGAGGCCGCCTATAAACCGGTGGAATACAACGCATCGCTTTTCCGAGAATACCTCCATGACGTGCTTCAACTCGAGGCTGTGGCGTGCAAGGATTGGCTTACAAACAAAGTTGACCGTTCGGTTACCGGCAAAGTTGCGACACAGCAAACCTGCGGCCCCATACAGCTCCCGTTGAACAACGTTGGCGTCATGGCGCTCGATTACTTTGGAGGAAAGGGCGTCGCGACAGCGATTGGCCACGCACCTGGCGCAGCACTCATCGATCCCGCGGCCGGAAGCCGACTGGCAATTGCCGAAGCCCTCACCAACCTTGTGTGGGCATCCCTCACACACGGCCTTAAAGGGATTTCGCTGAGTGCGAACTGGATGTGGCCTTCGAAAAACAAAGGCGAGGATGCAAGGTTATATCAGGCAGTCGAAGCCGTGAGTGATTTCGCGATCAAACTGGGCATCAATGTCCCGACCGGCAAGGATTCACTTTCAATGACACAGAAGTATCCCGACGGTGAAGTCGTTTACGCTCCCGGCACGGTTATCATTTCCGCGGTGGCCGAAGCAGATGATGTCACGAAAACCATTTCGCCCGTGCTTGAACCCGTCATAGGTTCAAGTATCGTTTACATCGGCCTCTCCAAAGATGATTACAAACTTGGCGGATCCAGTTTCGCCCAGATCCTTAACCTCCTTGGAACCGAAGTGCCCACCATCCGTGACGAAAATTATTTTGCAAAGTCCTTTACAGTGATTCAGCAACTGGTCAGAGAAGGTCTGATCCACGCTGGCCACGATGTTTCCGAAGGAGGGCTCATCACGGCGTTACTTGAAATGGCATTTGCGGTGCCCTCCATAGGGCTTGACGTTAACGTGGCCTCCCTTGGAGACGATCTCGTAAAAATTCTCTTCGCAGAAAACCCTGCAGTCGTCATTCAGGTGAAAGACCAGAAATGCTTTGAGCTGTTGAAACAAAACGGGATCGACCACGCGGTAATCGCAGAAGTTAAAAAGGACCGCACGCTGACTGTTGGCAGTGAGAAATTGGGAATCGATGAATTAAGGGACGTTTGGTTCAGCACTTCGTTCAAGCTTGACAGCAGACAACGTCCGGCTGACCATGCCGAAAGCCGTTATAAGAACTACAAACATCAGATCCTTCAATACAAGTTCCAGCCCCGTTTTGACGGGCGTTTTGAAACTTATGGCGCTGATCCCGCACGGCGCAAACCTACCGGTCTGAAAGCTGCGATTATCCGGGAAAAAGGTGTCAATGGCGATCGGGAGATGGCGTACAGCCTATACCTGGCGGGATTTGATGTCAAGGACGTTCACATGACTGATCTGGTTTCCGGGCGGGAAGATCTGTCTGAGATCCGGCTTATTGTATTTGTGGGCGGATTTTCCAATTCCGATGTGCTGGGCTCTGCCAAGGGATGGGCAGGTGCGTTTCTTTATAATCCCAAGGCAAAGCAGGCACTCGATAATTTTTACAAGCGCCCTGACACCCTCAGCCTGGGGGTGTGTAACGGGTGCCAGTTGATGATGGAGCTTGGCCTTGTATATCCGGATTGGAAGGATCATCCGAAAATGCATCATAATAGCTCGGAGAAATTCGAGTCAATTTTCCTCAATATTTCAATACCCGATAATAATTCTGTGATGTTGCAAAGTCTCGCGGGTACAAGACTTGGCGTGTGGGTTGCGCATGGTGAAGGAAGGTTCATACTTCCGGAAGATACCTCCCGATACCAGATTGCTGCGCAATATTCATATGCGGAGTATCCGGGCACGCCGGGAGGATCTACGCATTCTGTCGCGGCTTTGAGTTCATTCGACGGAAGGCATTTGGCCATTATGCCTCACATTGAGCGTTCACTCTTTCCCTGGAATTGGGGATATTATCCAACAAATAGAAAAAACGACAAAATTTCTCCGTGGATCGAAGCCTTTACGAACGGCCGTGAATGGCTTAAAATGGTGAAATAGCGAAAAGCTTTCCGTTGGCCCATTACTGTGGTATTGAATTTTTACGTTATCTTCAACTTCCTGATTAATGTTGGCCATTTATGAAAAATTATTTCCTATTACTGCTCTTAGCCGTGTTTTTAGGTTCATGCCTTGGATATAAAGAGCTTCCCGTTGAATATGATTATAGTTACAAGGGTAATTTCAAGAAATACCGCACGTTCGACATTATGAAGCCCGCGGGGATCGTGGATTCGACCATGATGAATGCGGTTATTGAAAAATCAATCATATCACGGATGAAATTCCTGGGTTATCGCCAGGTTTCTTCCAAACCCCATTTGATCATAGGATTCAAAATGTTTTCCGATAGCCTCAAGTTCAACGGTTACAATCAACCCGATATTGAGGATTGGGTACGCAATCAGAAAGAGGACATTACTTATGACCCTCAAAAATTCAATTTGAAAACCGGCACCCTGTTGATTCAGTTTTACGACAGGCGCCAAAATCGATCGATCTGGCAGGGTTATGCCACGACCATGTACGGCTCAATTGACTTCCATAACAACCGGCATTTGAAGAATGCTGTTATCTCGATCCTGGACAAATACCGCTTCTGGGCTGAAGGATTCATGGAAACAGGTGGAAACCTGGCTCAGGAAAAAGAGCTGTAAAATTTTCCCCATCCCTTATATTTTAGAAAAATAATTCTACCTTTGCAGACCCAAATCGAGTCCCAAACGCCATTTTGGGGCCTTTTTGGTCAAGAGGTACTTTGTCCGATGGTGTAACTGGCAACACGCCTGATTTTGATTCAGGAAAGTCCAGGTTCGAGCCCTGGTCGGACAACCAAAGATCCCGCAAAAATGGCGGGATTTTTAGTTCGCAGCACCATTCTTTAATCTTATCTACCCAATGGCAGTAAAAATTTTCAGTGGCAGAGCCACCCATTATCTGTCGGAAAAAATTGCCAATGAGTACGGCGAACCATTGGGTGTTGTTAACTACCAGCAATTCAGTGACGGCGAAATGTCGCCGTTTATTACCGAATCGGTTCGGGGCCATGATGTGTTCATCATTCAATCCACATTCCCACCGGCGGATAATCTGATGGAACTGCTGCTGATGGTGGATGCTGCCAAACGCGCAAGTTCACACAACGTCAACGTCGTCATACCTTATTTTGGATATGCCCGACAGGACAGGAAAGACAAACCCAGGGTGTCTATCGCCTCAAAGATGATCGCGAACCTTTTGTCAGCGGCCGGTGCAGACCGGATCATGACCTGCGATTTACATGCGGACCAGATCCAGGGATTTTTTGATATCCCGGTGGATCACCTTGATGGTGCCTACATCTTTGTCCCGTATTTGAAATCGTTGAAACTCGGTGATATCATGTTTGCTACCCCGGACGTTGGAGGGATCAAACGCGCACGGAATTTCGCAAAGTACTTTGCTTCCGACCTGGCCGTGTGCGATAAATACCGAAAGGAGGCTAACAAGGTAACTTCGATGCGGCTGATCGGTGAAGTGGAGGGCAAGGATGTCGTTCTGGTCGATGACCTCGTGGATACCGCAGGTACTATCTGCAAAGCGGCCCAGCTATTGAAAGACAATGGCGCAAAATCGGTAAGGGCAGTGTGCACACACGGTGTACTCTCCGGAAACGCCTACGAGAATATTGACAATTCTGTGCTCGAAGAACTGGTGATCACCGATACCATTCCTGTCAAGCAGGAATCTGCAAAGCTGAAAGTTATCACCGTCTCCAGTCTGTTCGCAAAGGCGATCAGAAAGATCCATGACAATGAATCGATCAGCTCGTTGTTCTTTAAACTGTAACATTTTAAACTAAATTATATTTTTATGAAAACCGTTGAGATTATAGGGTATCGAAGAGCAAATCTCGGCAAATCAGATGCCCAGAAATTGAGAGATGACGGACTTGTTCCATGCGTGTTGTATGGTGGAAACGAGCAGATCCATTTCTCTTCTCCAATGATCCTTTTCAGGGAACTCGTTTACACGAATGAAGCACACTTCGTCCACATCAACATTGAAGGCGAAGAATGCCAGGCAATCATGCAGGAGGTACAATTCCATCCTGTCAGTGAGATCATCCTGCACGCTGACTTTCTGCGTATATCCGAGGACAGAAAGATCAAGATGAATATTCCTACACGTCTGGTCGGCCTGGCGCCCGGTGTTTCCAAGGGTGGTACGCTGATCCGGAAAAAAGCCGCCTTGAAAGTTTACGCCTTCCCCAAGGATATGCCTGACCACATTGACGTTGACGTTTCCGAACTCGACTTCCACCATGCCGTAAAGGTCGCCGATATGAAAATGGCAGGGCTGGAGTTCATGGATCCCAAGCAGGCTACCATTGCTGCTGTTGAGGTACCTCGCGCCGCCAAGATGGCCGCTGAAGAGGCTGCTGCTGCCGCTGCTGCGCCCGCTGAAGGTGCCGCTCCTGCCGCAGGTACACCCGCTCCCGCTGCCGCTGCTGGCGAAGCGAAAAAGCCTGAGGCTCCGAAAAAGGACACCGGTAAGAAATAATCGACTCGGATTATACGAAAAGAGGGATCACGGTCCCTCTTTTTTTTTGCTCTCTGCCAGTAAATCAGCCACGGTATAGAACCGCATTCTTTTTTGTACGCTGACTTTAGAATAAATTCCAGCAATTTAATGTCGAACTGGTAATCCATGTGGTGACCACTCACCGGAACGTGACCATATAGTATAAGCGCGCAATTGTTGGTGAACGCGAAGTCTACCGCCTGGTCGATCATGTCCTCAGTGACAGGATTAACAGCATCGATGCCCAATGCAGAAATCACCCGGCTTCCGTCGAAAGTATAAAAAATTTCATCCATCCGCGTCAGGTCTGATTCAGCGTTGAGGGGTACCACAGTTCTGATTATATCAAAAGAATCACGCAGCAAAAAATCCGTAAACCAATACTTTGCCCCATAGGGATAGCAAAAGAACGGGGGTTGAAACCATGCTTGCGCATTGACTGCAGGTTTTTTCCAATTTCCTTTTCCAGGTAGTCCTGATATGAATGTTCCCGGATATAGTGCTCTGAAAGTACGTGTAGTGCCCCATGACTTCCGATCTCATGCCCTTCATCTTCAAATCGATGAAGCAGGCCGATCTCATCGGGGGTAAGCGAGTCAAATTGTGTTATGAAAAACGTCACCTTTGCGTCGTACTTTTGCAGTAACGGAAGGATGGAATTCCATTCGTGAATCGAACGGTCATCAAAAGAAAGACAAATGCCAGGCCGATGAATGCCCGAATTAGGAAACGCAAACGAGCGGTAACATCCATGTGAGGGAAAGGAACTTTCGGAAGAACATCAAATCGGGTAAATAAGGCACCCATTTTACCGTGAAGGATTGTGCTTAATCATTTTCGTCTTTCGCGCCGGGCAACCTGCCCTTGATCCACTTTATCTGGCCGTTGTGGTTGGACTCGTGTTCGCAGACGTGAAACCATTTGCAATAATTATTGGTTGGCTTTCCCTGGAAAAAATTTGGGTCAACCTTGAAAAGCCATTCGTCATCACGTTTCTTGAATTCCCGGATCGTCCATTCACGGGTGGCGGCCAGGATGTCGAGATAGTAAGAAAGATCGTTTCCCCTAATTTGTTTCCTTCCTTTCTCTCCAAGTCCCATCGCCGCATCCCAATCGATATTATCTGACCCGACGAACGACACGGGGTTGTCCATCGTACCTTCCTGATAAATCCGTTCCGTGGCGGCAAGGTGGAGCAACATCGCTCCGATCGAATTCGACTTCGGATCGTGAACGTAATCAAGTTCCCGTTTCGTCAAGTTTTCAACCGATCGGGTGACAACCATTCGCATCCAGTCCATCATCGAGACCAATGTTCCTAAGTGAGGCGACAAGCCTGGTTTAGGGCCGATGATATGAATACCTTCCTGCACTGTCAAAGGACTGGAAAATAAGGAACCTGATATCAAACCAAAAGCGCCGATACCTCCAAGGGTGGCAGTATTCATGATAAATTTTCTACGGTTGGACGATGTGGATTTCATTTCATTGAGTGATTTGAATTTTAAGGATTAAACACCGGGAATCATATTGTAATATATCGAAAAAGGTCCTTTGTTCCCTGATTGATTCGTTCCGGGCCACCACTTGCACGCAGCTGGGCAATCCAACGGCGCGGCTTCCCTGATATCAGCCCAGGATAAAAAAGGCACCGGTTTTTATTGTTGTAAAAAATTCGACATTAGTTTTGCGCGTATGAAGTACATTATTGCCGGCCTGGGAAATGTTGGACCGGAATACGAAGTAACGCGGCATAACGTAGGCTTTTTGATCCTGGACCAGCTTGCAGATCAGCAGAAGGTCACTTTTCAAAATGGCCGGCTGGCGGAAAAAGCTGAGTTCAAATTGAAAGGAAAGTCCTTTCACCTGATAAAGCCGTCAACGTATATGAATCTCAGCGGTAAGGCAATTGCTTATTGGCTGAATGAATTAAAAATTCCAAAAGAAAACCTTTTGGTGATCGTGGATGATATTGCCCTTCCATTCGGAAGCCTTCGGTTGCGCACGAGGGGCAGTTCCGCAGGCCACAATGGACTAAAAAATATTGAGCTTGTGCTGGGCGGACAGGACTACAACAGGTTGCGCGTTGGTATCGGCAATGAATTTGGCAAGGGGCAACAGGTGGAGTATGTGCTCAGCAATTTTAGCCAGGAGGAATTTCAAAAATTACCTGGGATCATGAAAAAAGCGAATGAAATGATCATCTCATTCTGTCTGGCCGGCGCTGCGATTACGATGTCACAGTTTAATGACTAGATAAATATTTTTTTAAAAACCATTCGATGAAAAACCAGGTTCACGTTTCAATTCAAATTGTCCCGATCAGCCGCGACAAACATCCTTACGACCTGATCGACCGGGCGATCGATGTAATAGAAAAATCAGGTGTGAAGTTTTTGGTGGGGCCAATGGAAACGGTCATGCAGGGTGACTACGACACGTTGATGCAGGTTACCAAAAAAGCCCAGGAGGTTTGCCTCGAATCTGGCGCCGAAGAAGTGGTCGTAACGATCAAGGTACACGCGCGAAAAAATGCCGACGTAACCTGGGACGAGAAACGTCTGGATCGGGTAAAGGCTACTTAACGCCCAGGGCTCCCCTAGCTAACAGTCGCGCCGGGAATAACGATATCCGACGGTTGCAGCAGACGCAATTTGCCGTCAGCATCTTCCGCCATCAGGATCATTCCCTGTGATTCGATGCCCATCATCTTTCGGGGTGCAAGGTTTGCAATCAGCGTAACCTGCTTACCCACCATCTCTTCGGGCGAATAATGCTTGGCGATCCCGCTAAGAATTGTGCGTTTGTCAACTCCCGTATCTACGACAAGTTTCAGCAGCTTGTCAGACTTCTCCATTTTTTCAGCGGTAAGGACTTTGCCAATGCGAATATCAAGTTTCGCAAAATCATCATATACAATGGAAGGTTTCAAAGGCTTGACAGAATCGTTATTTTCAACAATCACCTGAAGGTTGGGTTTTCTCAAACGTTCAATTTGTTTTTCAATCTCGGCATCTTCAACATTCCTGAACAATAGCTCCGCCGGATTAAGCTGATGATGCTGGGGCACCGTATGTACAAGTTCTTCCTTCGTCCAGAATTTTTTCCATTGGTCGAAAAGGGAATTGGCATTGAGTTGTCTGATAATATTGACAGACGTATCCGGAAGAAATGGCGCGCACGCTACTCCAATATTTCCGACAACAGTGAGGGCATAGTTCAAAATACAGCCGACTGCTTCCATATCGTCCTTGGCGAGCTTCCAGGGCTCGGTATCCGCAAGAAACTTGTTGCCGATCCTCGAGAGGTTCAACATTTCAAACTGGGCTTCACGGAACCTGAAGCCGGCAAGCGCCTCTATCATTTTTTTTGAGGACCGATTGAGATCAACGTGCGCCTGGCTGTAAAGATCAAGCACGCGTTTCCTTTTTTCATTTGTCGGAGAAAGTTCATGTTCGGAGGGAACCTTGCCGTCGAAGAATTTCCAGGTCAGGACCATCACGCGGTTTACGAAATTCCCAAGTATAGCAACGAGTTCGCTGTTCACTTTCTGCTGATAATCCTTCCATGTGAAGTCGGAATCTTTTGTCTCCGGTGAGATCGAATTCAGGACGTAGCGAAGTTCGTCCTTCCTGCCCGGAAAATCCTGCAGATATTCGTGCAACCAAACTGCATGGTTCCGTGACGTCGATAGCTTGTCACCTTCCAGATTCAGAAACTCATTTGCAGGAACATTGTCAGGGAAAATAAAGTCTCCGGCGGCTTTTAGCATCGCGGGAAAAATAATACAATGAAAAACGATGTTGTCTTTTCCGATAAAATGGATCAGTCTTGTTTCCGGATCTTTCCAGTACTTTTCCCAATCGGCGGGCCTCAGCTCCTTGGTGGCGGAGATATATCCTATCGGGGCGTCAAACCATACATACAACACCTTTCCTTCGGCGCCTGGGAGCGGAACAGGAATACCCCAGTCAAGATCCCGGGTGATTGAACGTGGTTGTAACCCCTGGTCGATCCATGATTTACATTGTCCGTAGACGTTTATCTTCCAGTCATTCTTATGGCCTTCAATAAGCCATTCCCGAAGCCAGCCTTCAAACTTATCCAATGGAAAGTACCAGTGCCTGGTTGGCTTTAGTACAGGTGTATTTCCGGAAACTGTGGATCTGGGATTGATCAATTGTTTCGGACTGAGGCTGGTGCCACATTTTTCGCACTGATCTCCATAGGCATTTGCGTTACCACAATTGGGACAGGTTCCGACAATATAACGGTCGGCGAGAAAAATCCCTTCCTGTTCATCGAAATACTGATCAGAGGTTTCCTCCACAAGAATGCCTTGCTCGTGCACCTTGAGAAAAAACTCCTGCGACGTTTTATAATGAATTTCATTCGAAGTGCGTGAATAGATGTCGAAGGAAATTCCAAAATCGGAAAAGGCCTTCTTCATCATTGAGTGATATTTATCAACAAAAGCTTTTGGAGAAAGTCCTTCTTTTTTTGAACCGATGGTTATGGCAACACCATGTTCATCTGAACCACAAACAAAAATGACGTCTTCGCCGCGCAATCGCAGAAAACGCACGTAAGTATCGGCCGGCAAATAAGCCCCCGCAATATGACCAATATGTAAAGGCCCATTGGCGTAGGGTAAGGCGGCCGTGATAGTGTAGCGTTTGAATTTTTTCATGAATATCTCTGGCTGCAAGATCATAATAGAATCGCACCTCCCAAAATAAAAAACCGATTAAAGAATGAAAGATGCTTCGTTCGGCAGATCTGGTTGGATTGGCCAATAAAGTCCACAGAACAGACTTCAACGTATTTTGTTCCGTTTTTTTGGCGGATTTTTTTGCATGGCCCATCAAGACCGGGACTATGCCCCGCTGTCTTTTCCCTTTAGAAAAAAAAGCATGCAAGTGACCAGATAATTTTCAAGGGATTCGTCGTCATGGGGTGGCGGTATGTTTCCCTTGTCCGGATCGAACACAATGCCATAGGTTTCGTCGTCGATATAGGCAAGCAGGCCAGTCGGAATGTTGTTTTGAACGGCGCTTCCCGTCACGACAGAAGTTGTAAAACAAATGACCCATTAACAACCGTCTGAAGTCCCAATAAATTGCGGATTGTTTTAACGGTTCCACCGTGTCTTTTTTGCACGGCTATCAACATGAATCATTTGGCTGTTCCAGATAAAAAATTCTGTTTTGTAAGTCCCGAGTCCGCCGGAATTTCGAATGATCTTCTGATCAAGGATGCTGTAAACAATGTCGACGTCGTGGCCATCCATTCGTCCGTCGTTGTTGACATCCATGACCATGATATCAATTGCATCGCCGGTCAGGTGTTTGCTTTTCGATGAGGCCCCGAAAAGCCTCAAGATCTCGTTATGCCACTTTGCGCGCTTGCTGCTGATGACTAATAAACGCTCCCGATATCCCTGTTCCTTTAATTCGGCCTTGAGCTTTTGAAAAATAACTTTGGTTTGCGTTCGGACGAGTCGCAGGCTATTACAATAAAGAAAGAACACGGCAAAACACAGCGTTAAAGTTAGTCCAACAAATAAAAACATTCTTTTGAAAGCCCTTCGGAATGAATGCATTTTGAGAAGTCCTTGTTCTCACATTAAAACGTCGCAATACGGAAAATATTTTGGCTCAATGGTTATTGTTCCGCTAACGCGTTTCAAATGAATACCCGAGAGAATTATTGTTTTAAGATATCAAGTATATCGTTGGCGTTCACTTCGGGTTTTAATTCTTCCTGTGAGAGGGTAATCCGGACAAGCACGAGATTTTTATACTTTTTATCGATATAAGTCAGGTCTTTAAGGTCGATCGTTTTCACATAAATATAATACGAGTTATCGATCCTGATGTCTTTTTTTGATGTGATGAGTTTGTCACCGATGAGGTAGATCACCGGATTCACGGTTTCATTGATTGAAGTATATTTTTTTAGCACATCGTCAAGGGTTATAAAAGTAATCGGCCTCTTCGATTTCATATAGACTTCACCATTCGCAGTCTTTCGCTCAACGACAATGGAATCAAGGCTTAAGGCGTTAATGTAGATATTTTTAATATCAACGAGTTGCGCATCCAAATAATAGACCGATTCAGCTGCAGACTGACCGGATGCATGCCCCACCGCTGCAAACACAAAAAATAAAAGGATCTTTTTCATACATTAAACGATTTGACGAGCCACTGATGTCAATTGCCGATAGCAGACGATTAAAATTCAACGCTGAACGACGAATCAACTTCAATCGCTAAATTAAGAAATTTGCATCAGCAAACCTGATACCACCAATAGTCGCTATTGCCTGACTGCATCTAAAATGCGCGCGCCAGGACCCCTGTGATTTAAGCAGCATCTGATTTTTTTCGTGGGTTCAGATCCCCGCAGCATGGGAATTCTCCCTCTCGCGAATCCACACGTTTTCTCTTAAACCGGTGTTTCATGAATGGAGTTGCCAAAACAACTTCCCCGTTTAAATAAAGCCTGTAAAAACTGCGCGTCCAATCCAAAAGCCAGGAATTTATCTTAATTTTCGATTTCTCTCATTTAACAAATGAAAAAATCCCTTGCGGCTATTGCCTTCACCCTCTTAAGTGTTTTATTGTTTTACCTTGAGGCGGCACGTGCCTGCAAGAAAATCCAAAACATATGCGCCCGTTAACAATAGCAACGACAACTTTTGGAATTCTCGCTGGATTATTTGTGCTCAATCGCTTTTTTGATCTGCTAGCGTACTCAGATCGTGTAACGGTGATCTTTATTTTGTTCTATTCCTTTTTGCCTTCGCTTGTGATGCTTGCCGGATTATTTTTTCTTTACCGCGGAAAAACAGCCGGCATCTGGATTCTGATCATAAGCTGCTCGTACCTGATCGTCCGGCATGGGCTCATGTATCGAACGTTAAGATTTCGGCAACAAACATTTGCAACGCCGGAACACATCGCTGAACGGTTTTCGATCCAACATGTCGATGTAATCTTCTGGATGGAAGTCATTGCAGGGATCTTTTCCCTTTTCTTGCTGACCCGGAATAAAAGCAAATGGATACGCAATCCGTAGGCATGGAAAATTATGCCGCAATGGATTTCTTTGTATGACCCTATCTTCTTAACAATATTCGGCGTCTTACGGTCCTTTCCCCCTGATTAGCAACAATAACATAGATCCCGGCTGATGCTGATGCGGACACATCGGGTCGAAAACCTGCAGCCAAACGGTCCGGTGTCTCAATCATCATGAACACCCGCCTGCCAACAGCATCAAACATTTGCACGGTTACCGGTATATCACTGTCGGGAGTTGTCACTGCAATCGTCAGATCGTTTGACGTTGCTGGGTTTGGGAAACTCAAGATTTCGAATTCGCGAACATCTTCCGCTGTCCCGAAACTTTCTGCTGTCGCAACACGACCCGACGATGAACTTGTGACGACCAATGGTGCAGACCACTTATTCCATTGTGTCGAAGTTGGATATGCAACCCTGCTAAACCGCGCGCGGTAAGTTCCGGGCGCCCTGGCGACATAGATGTTTGAGGTTGCGCCAGAAATGATGACACCATCCTTCTGCCACTGGTAGGCGAAGAATCCTTCAGCCATCATCAGCTTTGGATACTGCCCGGTCGAAGTGTTAATGACGGTTATTCCTTTTGAGGGGTGAATATTGCTTTTAGTTTTTGTCAGCATCCAGGAAAAAAAAGTCGGTTCGGCGAAGGCTTTGTGCCAGCAGGTATGACCCACATCGGGGTAGACTGTGTACTTTACGATCGCGCCGGCGTTTCTGAAATTTGTCACGAGGCTTCCGGTATAGCTCGGTGAAGGTGCGGTATCTTTGCCCCCCTGAAAAACCCAAAGCGGGATATGAGCGACTTTGCCTTGCTGGCCATGACTGAAAATGCCAGCATCATTAACTGCTGAAATGGGTAACGCTGCAGCGAAAAGCCACGATGCACGTTTTATCGCCTCATAGGTAGCGTAACCGCCGATCGAAAGCCCGTGGATATAAATCCTGTTATCATCGATATTATATTTTTTCGCGACCAGTTGAACCAACTTAATTACATCCTGAACGTTATACAAATTCCATTCATTGAACATCTGGGGCACGAGTACAAACCCCGGGAATTGGCGGCCAGTAACCGTTGGATCATTGGGCAGTTTGCCCCCGGCCAGATTTCTGGCGTCCAGGTGTGTCTTTCCGCCTTGCTGAAGATTATGGTCGTTGTTCAACAGACGGTGCGTCGAACTGGTTGGCGCCGCCGGACTGTTTACATTTGGGTCATAACTCCAATTGGAATGATAACAGTTGTTATAATAACAATTTGCGCGCTCAACCGCCCCGTGGAACATTACAATGAGCGGGTAGCCTTCCGCATAAGTGGCGCTGTATTTAAGTGGAAACAACAATCGGTAATTCATCGTAAATTTATCGCTGGTTCCATTTCTGAATCTCATGTGCCCTTGCAGATAAGGGCTTGAATCCCATGTGGAAGTCATATCCAGGTAAGTATTCGTGCGAACGCCCGGCGAGCTCTGCCGGTAACTGAAGGTTCTGTTCTCGACCAGGTAATAATAGACGCTTGAACTGATATTTGTCCGGATATCAAGTGTTCCATACGGCATGCTGGTATTGTACAAATAATTCGACTTTACCTGGGAAATACAATGGCAGTGACAAGCCACCAATAAAACTGTCACAATGTAAATACGTTTCATGGATCCTTATTTTTTCCAACAACACCGATCAGCGCCTGCAACAGAAAGCAAAACGAAGGCAAAAAATCTATTCCTTCGCCTGGACAAACGATCACATGAATATTGTACAAAATAAGGGACAACTTGTGTATCGCCAGGGCTACTCGCGGACGATGATCTTTGTGTGAGCCACTCCTGTTCCCTGTGTCGCCGTGAGAAAATAAATTCCATTGACAAACCTGCCTGTATAAGGTAAGATAAGTCCCTCCCGCAGTGCCTCAGGCTTAAATACATCAGAATATATTTTCCGTCCGAACCCATCAAAGAGACAAACCAGGACCGGCAAACGATCGGCTGACTCAAGTTTAACAGTCAGCTCGTGCCCATTCGTTGGATTGGGGAATACGGAAAGGGCAAAACTGTTTCGGGGTTCCGGTTCCGTCCCAACGATAAGTGTACTTCGAAGAGCGGCAGGTGGAATTTCCGTCCATGTATTGCCGGTATCCGGGCCTTTATAATCAACCCGGAGGCTATCTGATTGAGAATATTCAAAAAAATCAACTGTAATTCGCTGCGGTCCCTCTACAAGTGTCAATGTAGGGCTTGTGATCGTTTTCAGATCGTGAATGCCATTATTATTTGCGATCCGGTTGCCGTTCAGGTACAGGCGGCTGCCATCATCGGAAGTGATCCTGAACTGGTACACCCCAGGCGTGGTGATAAACAAGTACCCGTCGAAACGGAAATAGAAATAGTCATCCTGAATTTTCCTTTCCAGTGTAAACCGGTCGACAACACCGGTGTACTCCGGTCTTGAATAGTCGATTGAGTCAAGAGACGCCCAGCCACCGGGACTGTGACCGTAGATCAACCCATAAACGCCGGTAAATACCACAGCTTCCACTGGTTCGCTTATATTTCCGCCGAGATCGATTGCCACCAGCGAAAACGTATATGTCTCGTTCACTCCCAGGTTCGATATGTCGACAGTTGTATCTGTAACATGGACCGATTGGTCGCGGTAACTGATAACATACTCAGCGATTCCGGAATCATCTTTCACCGATCGCCATTGAAGCCTGACCTTATCCACAGCGGTTCGTTTGACCGTTATTTTCCACGGCGGCACAGGCACATCCGTATCGGGCCCTGTGCTCACTGTTAGATAGGCAGTGGATCCTGCGGGCGTATATTCGGATCTTCCCGAACTGCTTACTGCACGAATTTTATACTCATAGGTTGAAGACGGAACAAGCCCAACATCGTGATAAGTTTTGACGTTAGCGGCAGTCAGCACCGGCATTTCCCATGCGGAATAGCTGTCATCCCCGGTTTTTCTTCTTCGCCAGATTTCGTATCCCCCTTCGTCGGAAGCATTGTCCTTCCATATCAGGGTAACAAAAGACGCGGATTCACTCTTGCCGGTAAATTCCGTGGGCGAGGAGATATTTACAGGGGCGAGATCATTGAAGAATACATGCACAGCCGAAGACTCAGAACTTTTACAATTATCAAAATTAGCAGTGACCAACGTATAGACACCATTACCCTGACAAGTTCCATCACCGCAAGCTCCGGACGAAATGGTAATTGATTTTAAGGTATCGTCCTGATTGCCGGGAAAATCCATCAATGTCCCGTTTTTGTACCAGTAGTAATGATCAAAATCCTTCGAAGATTCCAGGCGTGCCAGGTTCTGATCATTCAGGTCGCGCAGCAACACGGTGCCTGTTTGTCGGATTTCGGAGGTCGGAGGTTCCCCCATGGTCAGCGTAATTTCCGGCGACCATTCATTCCATTGGCCATCTGCCGGGGTTGAGGAAACGCGTGAATATCGTCCCCGGTATTTGCCGGCTGCCTTCGCATCAAAGGTGGCGGCTGTAGCGCCGGCGATCGTACTGCCATTGTGCTGCCACTCATAGGCTTTAAAGCCGGCCGGTAATTGCAACCGGCGGCCGGTCTGTGCATCACAAATGGTTGTGGCGCCTGCAAAAATGTGAACACTGGATTTACTGTATTCGAAAAGCCATGAAAAATAATCCGGCTCCTTGAATGCGGTATACCACGTGGTGTGGCCGATCTCAGCGTATTCTGTATACCGGATCACAGCGCCAGCGTCTCTGAATTTCTTTACCCAGTTTCGGGTTTCCCCAGGATACGGGTTTCTGTCAAGCGCACCCTGAAAAACCCAAAGCGGAACTTGCGCGACCTGATTCTGCATATTGACATTTGTGATGTAGCCATCGCTGACCGGAGACATCATGATACCCGCTGCAAATAACCATGGCGCTCTTTTCAAGGCCTCCAACGCACCATGCCCTCCGTTCGAGAGGCCCGTGAGATAGATCTTGTCCGGATCGATGTTATATTTTTTAACAAGCAGCCGTATGATTCGGATCACGTCTTGTGCCTCCGCACCGGACCATCCATTCAAATTCTGCGGAAAAAGCGCAAAGCCGGGAAAAGATCCGATCGGCAACGACGGATCGTTTGGCAATTTGGTTCCCGCAAGATTTATCGCATCCATATAAAACCTGCCGCCGTGTAAAAGATTATGGTCATTGTTTAGCAGCTCATGATCCGGATCGGTTGGTGCAGGAGGATCGTTGACATTGGGCAGGTAACTGCCGCTTGCGTGGTAACAGTTCGATTTCCAGCAATTGCCGCGTTCACCTGCGCCGTGAAAAAGGACGATCAATGGATACCCTTCCGGATAGCCGGGATTGTACCCGACAGGTTTCATCAACCTGTAGTTCATGATGAAATTTTCGTTGTCCTGGATCTTCTCCCGAAGGTTTCCTTCCGTGTATGGGCTCGAGTCCCATGCGGTCATGTCCCGGTATGTGTTTGTCCGGCTTCCACCATCCTCCCTGAAACTAAAGGTCGAATTCTCCTGCAGGTAAAAATATCTGGTGGCAGATTTGGCGATTCTTATATCGAGAGTCCCGTAAGGGGTCGCATTATTGTAAATATATGTGGTGTCTACCTGACCATAGGCCAAAATGATTTGCGCGAGACAGAATAGGATTACAAAAGACTCTTTTTTCATGCACTTTGAGATGATCCGTAAACAGATCAGTGCTGAAAAAAGCATACCGCTTGGGCACCAAACAAATTTGCAAACAGACTGGCGGCGTGATGAAAAGTTTAAATGCCGGTTTTTACCATAAACGGTTTTTTATTAACAGGGGAAAACGTGGAAAACGGTCAGGCGTGCGCCTTATGGGATGCGCGTGGCCTCAGTTGAAGGACCTGGAACATTTCCTGATCCTGAATAACGCCAGGATTAGGGGTTGTTAAGAGTTTATCCCCTGCAAAAATCGAATTTGCGCCAGCCAAAAAACATAAAGCCTGTTCTTCGAGCGTCATTCTCACCCTGCCGGCGGATAGCCTGACCATTGCCCGGGGCATGATGATTCTTGCGGTCGCGATCATTCTAACCATCTCCCATATCGATACTTTCGGCTGATTTTCCAAGGGTGTGCCTTCCACGGGCACCAGGGCATTTACCGGCACGGATTCAGGATGCTCAGGCAACGTCGCAAGCGTATGAAGCATTCCGATCCTATCGGATTCATTCTCTCCCATACCAATGATCCCACCGGAGCAAACAGATATACGCGCATGACGAACATTGTCGAGGGTCTCAAGCCTGTCGCCATATGTTCGGGTAGTAATAATATCCTTGTAAAATTCTTCACTGGTATCGAGGTTGTGATTATACGCGTACAATCCCGCCTCTTTCAGCTTCAACGCCTGTTCATGCGTAAGCATACCCAGGGTGCAGCACACTTCAAGACCAAGCGAATTGACACCTTTCACCATTTCAACAACTTTATCGAAATCGCGGTTATCGCGAACTTCACGCCACGCGGCCCCCATACAAAACCGGGTACTGCCCGAGTCTTTAGCGTCACGCGCTTTGCTCAGCACCTCGTCGACCTCCATCAATTTGTGAACTTTCACGTTCGTGTGATAACGCGCGGCCTGGGGGCAGTAACCGCAATCTTCCGGACATCCACCGGTTTTCACTGAAAGTAAGGTACAGACCTGCACCTCGCCCGGATCGTGAAAATGGCGATGAACGCCAGCTGCCTGATAGATAAGTTCGAGGACAGGTGTATTATAAATGGCCGCAATCTCCTCGCGCGTCCAGTCGTTTCTGGTTACCATGTAGCTTAGTGGATTTGTATCTCAAACGGAACACGCGCCTGCGTTCCCTGATAAGTCTTTACTTTTTGAAATTGATTGTAATAGGGATAGAAATCGCCCAGTGCGGAATGAACTGCTTTTGCCTCAGAATTCTCTTCAAGCTGCTCCACCAATTCCTGGAAGAATGGTTTTTTTCTCGGATAAAAACGGACCTTGTAATCTTCGGCAACCCCGGCTTTTTCCGCTGCGATCTTCACAGCGTCATCAAATCCTCCAAGAATATCGACAAGGCCACGTTCCCTGGCCTGGGTCCCGGACCAAACCCTTCCCGAGGCGACTTTCTTGATTTCATCCTGGGAAATTCCGCGACCGGCCGCAGCTTTTGCCGTGAACGTCTCATAGATTTCCTCGACGTCTTGCTGAAAATATCTTTTCTCCTCCTCTGTGAGAGGTCGGGTAAACGTGTACATTTCGCCAAACCTTCCCGTTTTTACTTCGTCGAAAGTAATCCCCAGCCTGTTTTCCATAAAATCACTGGCATCGAACAAAAGTGAAAATATTCCGATTGAACCGGTAAGGGTATGCGGCTGGGCCACGATGGTGTCGCAAGCCATCGCCAGGTAATAACCGCCCGAGGCCGCGACGTCAGACATGGAGGCGATCACCGGTTTCGTCTGCCTTGCAAGGTCAACTTCACGCCACATCATGTCGGAAGCCCGGAATTCACCACCGGGGGAGTTCACGCGGATAACGATGGCCTTTATGTCGTCGTCTTCCCGTGCTTTGCGGATCTCGGCAGCAAAAGTTTCCCCTGCAACAACCTGGTCCGAGCCGTCAGATTCACCGGGCATGATCGTTCCATCGGCTACAATGACCGCGATCTCATTTTTAGACATTTTATAGTTTGAAAAACTTTTTCTGTATTTGTTGTATTGAACAAATTTTATATCCTTCGTTTCATCAACATCCAGTTCCCGCTTCAATACTTCGTTGAACTGATCCCGATACAGGAGCGAGTCAACAAGGCCGTTTGCCAAAGCCTCTTTCGCATTGCGAACCAACATGTTGTCGGCCATGTTCTCCAGCTTTTCTACCGGAATATTTCTGGATAAGGAAATCTGGGATAACACATGTCCATAGATCGATTCCAGCAATTCGGAAAGTTGAAGCTCGCTCTCCGGACTCATTTCCTCATAAAGGAACGGCTCGACTGCGCTCTTGAACTCACCAACACGAAAGACCTCCGGTTTGATCTCCAGCTTGTTCAGCATTTTTTTGAAAAACGTCACCTCTGCAGTTAACCCATTGAACTCGATCTGACCTTCCGGGTTCAGAAAGATCTTGTCCGCTGCGGAAGCGAGGTAGTAAGCTTTTTCAGACATTATTTCGGTATATACGTACACCCATTTTCCACTTTTCCGGAAGTCGATCAACGATTGCCTGATCTCCTCGATTGATGTAAAGCCGGCCTGCGGGTAACTGAAATCCAGGAAAATACCCTTGATGTTGTCGTCGCCGCTGGCGTGATCGATCACCTCTTTGAGTTGGAGTATCCCGATTTTCTTCACATCGCCGCCCGGAATTGGTAACCCGGCCAGAGGGTTTTCATCCTGCATTTCGGAAATTTCCGCATCAAGTTTAAGGTGAAGCACGGATTTCTCTGCGATCTGGATTTCCTTTTCTGAAGTCAGAGCGGAAATAAAAATGATAAACAAAACAACCACCAGGATCATCGCGGTCAGCGCGCCGAGACAGGACGAAAGAAAAGCTTTACCAAAACTCATAGATTCAATTTTAGACCCCAAAAGTACATAATAGTCGTTCGAATTAAAAAGCATGTTTTAAACGGAAAGATGTCTCAGCTTCCTGGGAACCCTTCTCATTTTCACTCAATACTTTTATAAAGCGTATCCCAATCAGTATCATTGCATTAAAACAAATTACATGGAACCTCACATTTTCTTATTGCTGGGAACCAATGAGGGGAACCGTCCGGAAAATCTCACGAACGCAATAGCTGCGATCCGCGAGAAAATCGGCAGGATCAGAAGGATGTCCTCCGTTTACAGAACCGCCGCATGGGGCAAACGTGATCAACAGGATTTTTACAACCAGGTGCTCGAAGTCGAATCTCCCCTGGACCCCTTAGCAGTGCTTGAGCAGGTGGTCATGACCGAAAAAGCACTTGGAAGGGTGAGAACAGAAAAATGGGGACCCAGAATTATCGATATCGATATCCTGTTTTATGGGCAGCTGATAATTCAGAACGAATCTCTTACAATTCCTCATCCCGGAATCCCCGACCGAAAGTTCACACTGGTCCCCCTCTGTGAAATTTCACCCGGATTCATTCACCCGCTATTTAACAAGACAATAAAAGAGCTGCTAAGTGACTGCATCGACAGCCTGGTAGTCGAGCCAGTAACCGGTGACTAGAGACTCATGACTTCAGCATCGGGAGAGATTTTCTTGACGAGTCCCTGAAGCACTTTCCCCGGACCACATTCAATAAAAGTTTTCGCGCCATCCTTTGACATTTGTTGAACGGATTGTGTCCATCTGACAGGCCCGGTCAATTGCGAAATCAGGTTTTTTTTGATCGTGCTTATATCGGAAGATGGCTTCGCATTGACGTTTTGGTAAACAGGGCAAAATGGCTTGTTGAAACTTGTCTTTTCAATGGCGTTCGACAATTCTTCTCTCGCAGGCTCCATCAGAGGGGAATGGAACGCACCGCCGACCTGCAATGGAAGCGCACGCTTGGCACCGGCAGCTTTCAATTTTTCACAGGCGATCTCAACACCTTTTATCGATCCTGAGATGACGAGTTGTCCAGGGCAATTGTAGTTGGCGGCCACCACAATTTCGTCAATTCCGGCGCATATGTCCTCAACGATCTTGTCATCAAGACCCAGGATCGCGGCCATTGTCGATGGATTTTTTTCGCATGCGTGCTGCATGGCAATTGCGCGTTTATAAACGAGCGAAAGTCCATCCTCAAATGAAAGTGCCTGATTGACCACCAAAGCCGAGAATTCCCCAAGCGAATGTCCTGCAACCATATCAGGAGAAAGTGATTCGGCGGAAAATGCAACAGCCACCGAATGCAAAAAAATGGCAGGTTGCGTAACGCGGGTTTGTTTCAGGTCTTCGGCAGACCCACTAAACATGATATTTGTAATGCCAAAACCAAGGATCTGGTCTGCGCGATCGAGCAATGATTTTGCGCGTGGATTTTTTTCGTAAATATCTTTTGCCATGCCCGGGAATTGGGATCCCTGACCGGGAAATATGTAAGCTTTCGACATTTGTGCTTCTTATTTGTGCACAAAAATATAAAAATACACGAAAGCCAATACAGTCGACAGACCGTTAGTTGGAATCGCCTTTGATCAGATGAACCCAATCCTTGAAGATCTTTGTCCGTTTTGCAGGATTGGATGTATCAAAGGTCACCCGGGCCACATAAAAGTAAACACCTGCAGCAAGTGGGACTC
>Ga0196981_1000121_pt1 | contig 74479 bp, 74 predicted proteins | sample S3_2013CmetaG_FD_155462 | JGI IMG/M metagenome (GOLD analysis project Ga0196981, IMG submission 155462) | Soil microbial communities from Anza Borrego desert, Southern California, United States - S3_20-13C | ecosystem: Environmental > Terrestrial > Soil > Desert | place: USA: California... | reverse complement strand
TGCCCGGCTTGACCTTTGACCATGGCGAAGACATCGCCGCGCTGCGCGAGACCGTGCAGCAATTCGCGCAGGCGGAAATCGCGCCGCGTGCTGCAGAAATCGACCGCACCGACCAGTTCCCGATGGACCTGTGGAAGAAGATGGGCGAACTCGGCCTGCTGGGCATCACCGTTTCCGAGGAATACGGCGGCACCGACATGGGCTATCTCGCGCACATCGTCGCGATGGAAGAAATCTCGCGCGCATCCGCCTCGGTCGGCCTGTCCTACGGCGCGCATTCCAACCTGTGCGTCAACCAGATCAAGCGCAATGGCACCGAAGAGCAGAAACAGAAGTATCTGCCCAAGCTGATTTCGGGCGAACACGTCGGCGCACTCGCGATGTCCGAACCTAACGCTGGTTCCGATGTGGTCAGCATGAAGCTACGCGCCGACTGGAAGGGTGACCGCTGGGTGCTTAACGGCACCAAGATGTGGATCACCAACGGCCCCGACGCCGACGTGCTCGTGGTTTACGCCAAGAACGATATCGAAGCCGGTCCGCGCGGCATGACCGCCTTCCTGATCGAGAAGGGCTTCAAGGGCTTCTCCGTCGCACAAAAGCTCGACAAGCTCGGCATGCGCGGCTCGCACACCGGCGAACTGGTGTTCGAGAACTGCGAAGTGCCGGCGGAAAACGTCCTCGGCGGCCTCGGCAAAGGCGTCAACGTGCTCATGTCCGGCCTCGATTTCGAGCGCACCGTGCTCTCCGGCGGTCCGCTGGGCATCATGCAGGCTTGCATGGATGCCGTCGTCCCCTACATCCACGACCGCAAGCAGTTCGGCCAGCCGATCGGCGAATTCCAACTGATGCAGGGCAAGATCGCCGACATGTATTCGACCATGATGGCGTGCAAGGCTTATGTGTATGCCGTTGGCCAGGCCTGCGACCGTGCGAAGACGCCGGAACAGGTGCGCGCGCTGCGCAAGGATGCGGCCGGCGCGATCCTCTACTCGGCCGAGAAGGCAACGTGGATGGCAGGCGAAGCGATCCAGACGCTGGGTGGCAACGGCTACATCAATGAATACCCGGTCGGCCGCCTGTGGCGCGATGCGAAACTGTATGAAATCGGCGCGGGCACCAGCGAAATTCGCCGCATGCTGATCGGCCGCGAGCTGTTTGCCGAGACGAAGTAACGAAAAGCATCGCTGCAAGGTTCCTCCCCGATGGCGGGGAAGGAATCGAAGACAATGCATTGTTGGCGGAGACACCCCATGCATGCCCTCGATCCGAATTACCAGAAGATCGTCAAGGACGCCTTCAACGAAGCAGCCTTCCTGTCCGCCGTCGGCATTACGCTTGTCGATTGCGGTCCCGGCTGGTGCGAGTCATCCCTGCGCATCGAGCCGCGTCACCTGCAGCACACCGGTGTCATCCACGCCGGTGTGCAGGCGACCATCGCGGATCACACGGCTGGCGGTGCGGCAATGACCGTGACGGCAGCGGAAGACTTCATCCTGACGTCGGAATTCAAGATCCACCTTCTGCGTGCAGGCGCAGGTGACTCCCTGCTGTGCCGCGCGCAGGTACTCAAGCCGGGCAAGGCCTTTCATGTCGTCGAGGCGGAACTGTTTGCGCTGGCCGACGACCGGAAAACCCTGATAAGCAAGCTGAGCGCCACGATGGCGGTCCTGCCGCGAAACAGGAAATAAACCTCGAGCGCCAATCATCATGACTATTCTCCACATCACGACCCCCTTGCTCAGGCACGCGCGGCTCTCGGCTGCGCTCGGGAAGAATGTCGTGCTGAAAATGGAGAACCTGCAACCCTCGGGTTCCTTCAAGCTGCGCGGCATCGGCACGATGTGCCGTCGTGCGGCCGAAAGCGGTGCAACGCATTTCGTTTGCCCGTCCGGCGGCAATGCCGGTTTCGCCGCCGCCGTTGCCGGGGCAGCATTGGGGATCCGCACTACCATCCTGGTTCCGCAAACGACGCATGACTCGGTACGCGCCAAGATCAGCGAAATCGGTGCGGAGTGCCTCGTCCATGGCAACGTCTGGGACGAAACCAACGAAGAGGCGCGGCGCCTGTGCCAGTCGTCCGGCACGGTCTACATCCCGCCCTTCGACCACCGGGATATCTGGGATGGCAATGCCACGCTCATCGACGAAGCGGTGAAGCAGGCGCATGAGGACGGATTCGACTTTGACGCAGTGGTCTGTTCGGTCGGCGGCGGCGGCCTGCTGTGCGGCGTGCTGGAAGGATTGCATCGCAACGGCAAGGCGCACGTGCCGGTCATCGCCGTCGAAACGGAAGGCGCGGCCTCCCTGAACGCGGCCATCCACGCTGGCGAACTCGTCACTCTGCCGGCCATCACCTCGATCGCAACGACGCTCGGCGCGAAGCGGGTTGCGCAGCAGGCATTCGACTGGACAAAACGCCACGGCGTGCGCGCCACGACGGTCAGCGACGCGCAGGCGGTGGACGCCTGCCTGCGTTTTGCCGACGACATGCGCACCCTGGTCGAACCCGCTTGCGGCGCGGCTCTCGCCGTTGCATATCAGCAATTGCCGCTCTTGAAAGAATTTCATGCGCCCTTGATCGTCGTCTGCGGTGGCATCGGGGTGGATTTGGCTAAACTGGAGGCTTGGAAGAACCACTTCGAGCTATAACATGCCCCAGACCGCCTTTCCCAAACTCCTCTCGTCCCAGATCGCGTTCGACATCGCGCGCACGATCCTGGACGGCTTCGACAAGCACTACCGGCTGTTCCGCGCGGAGAGCCAGGCAGCGAAGCGCTATTTCGAGAAGAGCGACTGGAAAACGGCGCAGCAGAAGGCACGCGAACGCATTGCGTTCTACGACACCCGCGTGCAGGAATGCGTGCAGGTACTCGAAGACGAGTACGATCAGGAAGAAATCGGTGACGAAGTCTGGCGCGAGGTGAAGCTGCATTACATCGGCCTGCTGATCAACCACAAGCAGCCGGAGCTGGCCGAGACGTTCTTCAATTCGGTGTGCTGCAACATCCTGCACCGCTCGTACTATCACAACGATTTCATCTTCGTGCGCCCGGCGGTGTCGACCGAATACCTCGAGACCGAAGAGCTCCTGCCGACCTATCGCGTGTACTACCCGGCCAAGGATGGCCTGCACTTCACGCTCAAGCGCATCGTCACCAATTTCCAGCTGTCGCCGCCCTTCGCCGACCTCGACCGCGACGTCGGCTTCGTGGAGGCGCGCATGCGCGCAATGTTCGGCAGCGACCTGATGGAGCCCAACCACCAGATCCAGGTGCTGGCCAGCCTGTTCTACCGCAACAAAGGCGCCTACATCGTCGGCAAGGGCATCAACGGCAATCGCATCTATCCATTCGTCGTGCCCATCCTGTACAACCGCAAGGGACAGCTGGTGCTCGACACGGTGCTGTTCGACCCGACGCTGATCACGGTGCTGTTCTCGTTCACGCGCGCCTACTTCATGGTCGACATGGAAGTGCCGTCCGCCTACGTGCACTTCCTGCGCTCGCTGATGCCCTACAAGCCGCGCAGCGAGATCTACACCATCCTCGGCCTGCAGAAACTGGGCAAGGCGGCGTTTTATCGCGACTTCCTGCACCACCTGCGGCATTCGTCGGACTGCTTCGAGGCTGCACCTGGCATTCGCGGCCTGGTCATGGTGGTGTTTGCACTGCCGTCCTTTCCATATGTGTTCAAGGTGATCAAGGACCACTTCCCGCCGCCGAAGGAAACCACGCGCGCGATCGTGAAGGAAAAGTACCTGCTGGTGAAGAACCACGACCGCGTCGGCCGCATGGCCGATACGCTCGAGTACTCCAACGTTGCGTTCCCGCGTTCGCGTTTCGACTCCGAGCTGTTGGCTGAGCTCAAGGAAGTCGCGCCCTCCATCGTCGAGGAAGAAGGCGACGAGATCATCATCAAGCACCTCTACATCGAGCGCCGCATGACCCCGCTTAACATCTGGCTCGCCGAAGCGGAAAAGCGCGGTGACCACGCGGCAGTCGAGCACGGCATTGTCGAGTACGGCAATGCGATCAAGGAGCTCGTCGGCGTGAACATCTTCCCCGGCGACATGCTGTACAAGAACTTCGGCGTGACCAAGCACGGCCGCGTGGTGTTCTACGACTACGACGAAATCGAATACATCACCGACTGCAATTTCCGGGACATCCCGGCGCCGCGCAACGAAGAGGACGAGATGTCCAGCGAGCCGTGGTATCCGGTGGCGAAGAACGATGTTTTCCCCGAGCAGTTCGGCACCTTCCTGCTCGGTAATCCGGAAGTGCGCAAGTACTTCCTGAAGCACCACGCCGACCTGCTGACGGCGAAGTACTGGCAGCGCGCCAAGCAGCGCATCCTCGACGGCCACGTCGAAGACGTCTTCCCGTATCCGCAGGAGCTGCGTTTCAGCTACAAACCACTTACCCCCGCGGCCCAGGCCGCCTAGCCCAACTACTGGAGATGAATGATGAATGATCCTATTGTTATCGTCGGCGCAGCACGTACCCCGATGGGCGCCTTCCAAGGCGATTTTTCCGCGCTGTCCGCCAGCGACCTCGGCGCAGTAGCGATCCGTGCCGCTGTCGAGCGCGCCGGCCTGGAGCCGAAGTTCGTGAACGAAGTCCTGTTCGGCAACTGCCTGATGGCGGGCCAGGGCCAGGCGCCGGCACGCCAGGCGGCAATCAAGGCAGGTATTCCGGTCTCCGCTGGTGCGGTCACCCTGTCAAAGATGTGCGGCTCCGCGATGAAGGCCGCGATGATCGGCTACGACTCCCTGCTCGCAGGCAGCAATGAAGTCGTGGTCGCCGGCGGCATGGAATCCATGACCAACGCCCCCTACCTGATCCCGAAGGCACGCGGTGGCTACCGTATCGGCCACGCAATGATGTACGACCACATGATGCTCGACGGCCTGGAAGACGCCTATGAGAAGGGCCGCTCCATGGGCACCTTCGGCGAGGATTGCGCAGCCAAGTACGAATTCACCCGTGAAGAGCAGGACGCCTATGCCATCGCATCGGTGCAGCGCGCACAGGCAGCGACCAACGACGGCTCCTTCAAGTGGGAAATCGCCCCCGTCACGATCGCCGCCAAGGCCGGCGACGTCGTGATCGACAAGGATGAAGGCCCGCTCAAGGCGCGCCTCGACAAAATCCCGTCTCTCAAGCCGGCGTTCAAGAAGGACGGCACCATCACCGCTGCATCCTCTTCCTCGATCAACGACGGCGCCGCCGCGCTCGTGATGATGCGCGAATCCACCGCGCAGAAGCTCGGTTGCAAGCCGATCGCGCGCGTGCTCGGCCACTCCACGCATGCACAGGAACCGAACTGGTTCAGCACCGCGCCCATCGGCGCGATCGAGAAGCTGTACAAGAAGCTGAACCTGACCACCAAGGATGTGGACCTGTTCGAGATCAACGAAGCGTTTGCAGTCGTGCCGATGGCAGCGATGCGCGATCACGGCATCCCGCACGACAAGATCAACATCCATGGCGGCGCATGCGCGCTTGGCCATCCGATCGGTGCCTCCGGCGCGCGCATTCTCGTCACCCTGATCGGTGCGTTGAAGAAGACCGGCGGCAAGCTGGGCGTCGCTTCGCTGTGCATCGGTGGTGGCGAAGGTACGGCGATGGCGATTGAGTTGGTCTAACACCATCTCTTCAACCACCGAGAGGCTCCTTCCCCCTTCCAGGGGGAAGGTTGGGATGGGGGTGGTCAGGTCGATCGGGCGAATGCGATTGCACAAATTCAGTACCCCCACCCTAACCCTCCCCCTGCAAGGGGGAGGGAGCCAGTAGCTGGAAGCTTAAACAGGTTCTCATCATGCCCACCGCACTCATCCTCGGCGCCTCCCGCGGCATCGGCCGCGAATTCGTGCGCCAGCTCGTTTCTGCCAACTGGCGCGTCATTGCCACCGCGCGCGACGACGCGTCGCTCGCCGAACTCCGCACTGCAGGCGCGGAGCCGTTCAAGCTCGACGTCGCCAACCCCGATTCGCTGGCCGGCCTCGGCTGGCAGCTCGATGGTGAAAAGCTGGACCTCGCCGTCTATGTCGCGGGCGTCTACGGCCCCGAGGGACAGAGCGCCAAGGCCCCGCCCACGGCAAAGGATTTCGACGCAGTGATGCACACCAACGTCCTCGGCGCCATGCAGGCCACCCCGACCATCGCGCCGATGGTCGAGGCGGCAAACGGCAAGTTCGTGTTCGTCAGCAGCGGCATGGGTAGCATCGGCGAGACCGATTCGACCTACGGCTGGCTGTACCGCACTTCGAAGGCGGCATTGAATATGGCGGTCAAAAGCGCCTCGCTCGACTACCCGTCCGCTACCTTCGTCGCGATGTGTCCTGGATGGGTGCGCACCGACATGGGCGGCGCGAATGCGTCGATTTCCGTCGATGAAAGCGTGAGCGGAATGCTCAACGTGATTGGCGGGCTCAAACAAGAAGACAGCGGCACCTACCGCAATTACGCCGGGCGAACGCTCGCCTGGTAAAAGGGGAAAACAAACATGGTTCTGTCGGAACAACACGAAATGATCCGCGACGCCCTGCGCGCGTTCGCGCAGGAGCGTCTCGCCCCCAATGCCGCGCGCTGGGACAAGGAACACCATTTCCCGAAGGATGAGCTGAAGGGTCTGGCGGACCTCGGCGCCTTCGGCGTAGCGGTGCCGGAAGAACTGGGCGGCGCCGGACTCGATTACCTGTCGCTGTCGCTTGTCCTGGAAGAAATCGCGGCAGGCGACGGCGGCACGTCGACCATCATTTCGGTCAACAACTGCCCGGTGTGCAGCATTGCGATGATGTACGCCAACGATGCGCAGAAAGAGCAATGGCTCAAGCCTCTCGCTCGCGGCGACATGCTCGGCGCCTTCTGCCTGACCGAGCCCCACGTCGGCAGTGACGCCGCTGCGTTGCGCACGACGGCAACCCGCGACGGCGATTTCTGGGTGCTGAACGGCGTGAAGCAGTTCATCACTAGCGGCAAGTACGCCGACGTCGCCATCGTGATGGCGGTGACGGACAAGGCTGCGGGCAAGAAGGGCATCAGCGCTTTCTGGGTGCCGACGAATACGCCGGGTTACATCGTTGCGCGCCTCGAGGAAAAGATGGGCCAGCATTCCTCGGACACCGCCCAGATCCTGTTCGAAAACTGCCGCATTCCGGCACAGAACCTGATCGGCGAAGAAGGCCAGGGCTACAAGATCGCGCTGTCCGGACTCGAGGGCGGCCGCATCGGCATCGCCTCGCAATCGGTCGGCATGGCGCGTGCGGCCTTCGACGCCGCTCTCTCTTACGCGAAGGAACGCACCAGCTTCGGCAAGACGCTGTTCGAACACCAGGCGGTGCAGTTCAAGCTGTCCGAAATGGCGACGCAGATTGAAGCTGCACGCCAGCTCATCTGGCACGCCGCCAGCCTGAAGGATGCCGGCAAGCCTTGCCTGAAAGAGGCGGCGATGGCCAAGCTGTTCGCCAGCGAGATGGCCGAGCGCGTCTGCTCGGAAGCCATCCAGATCCACGGCGGTTACGGCTACGTGAGCGACTTCCCGGTCGAACGCATCTACCGCGACGTTCGCGTGTGCCAGATCTACGAAGGCACGAGCGAGATCCAGAAAATCCTGATCAGCCGTTCGCTGGGGTAACGGGAGTCACATCGTGGAGCCGCTCGATTTCTATTTCGATTTTTCATCGCCGTACGGCTACTTCGCCGCCATGCGCATGGAAGCGCTGGCGGACAAGTATGCGCGTCGCGTCGCATGGCATCCGGTGCTGCTTGGTGCCATCTTCAAGACCACCGGCGGAGTGCCGCTGCCCATGGTGCCCTTGAAGGGAGATTATTCGTATCGGGATTTCGAGCGCAGCGCGCGTTTCCATGGCATTCCATACCGTCGGCCGGGCAACTTCCCGATCGCCACGCAGCTCCCCGCGCGTGCGATGACGTGGATCGCCCGCGACTTCGGTGATTACAAGGCCGTACCGTTCGCGAAAGCGGTGTATGCGTCCTACTTCGTCGACGGAATCGACATCTCCCGCCCGGAAGGCATTGCTGCTGCCTGCGAGAAGGTCGGCCTCCGCCACGAGGCCGTGCTCGAAGGCGCGAACAGCCAGGAGATCAAGGACATGCTGAAAGCCGAAGTCGACGCAGCCGTCGAACGAGGCGTGTTCGGTTCACCTTTCGTCATTGCGGACGGCGAGCCGTTCTGGGGTTTCGACCGCTTCGACCAGCTCGAAGCATTTCTGAAGAACGGAAAGATCTAGGGAGAGAAGAGTCATGCCGATGAAAAAGGGATACAAGGCGCTGGTCGATGAAGCGATGGCGCAGGTCAAGACCTACAGCGTGGAAGAGGCCAAAGCCAAGCTCGAGGATCCGAACGTGCAGTTCGTCGACGTGCGCGACGTGCGCGAATTGGAGCGCGATGGCGTCATTCCCGGCGCCTATCCGGCGCCGCGCGGCATGATCGAATTCTGGGTCGATCCGGATTCTCCTTACTTCAAGCCGGTGTTCGGCGAAAAGAAGGAGTTCATTTTCTTTTGCGCTGCCGGCTGGCGCAGCGCGCTGACGACCAAGACCGTGCAGGACATGGGCATGGAAAACGTCGCGCACATCGAAGGCGGCTTCAGCGCCTGGAAGGCGGCGGGCGCACCGGTCGCGGAAAAGGCAAAGAAGGCGTAATGGCAAAGAAGGATGCGCAGCCCTGCCCCTGCGGCGGCCCGGCGTACGAACGCTGCTGCGGACGGTATGTCGACAACGGCGAGATCCCGGAGACGGCGGAGCAGCTGATGCGCTCGCGCTACAGCGCCTACGTGCAGCACAAGGAACCGTACCTGAAGGCGACCTGGCATCCGAGCACCCGTCCGGCGGACACCATCGCGCAGGACGACGGCACCAAATGGCTGGGACTGGAGGTGAAGAAGCATGTTCCCGGAAGTGACGAGGCGACGGTGGAATTCGTCGCCCGCTACAAGGTCGGCGGACGCGCACATCGCCTTCACGAAGTCAGCCGCTTCGTGCGCGAGGACGGCAGATGGTTTTACGTGGATGGAAATTTTCCCGAAACACAATGAGTGGAGAGATTGGAATGGCGCAGTTGGTGTCAAGCTACGACCAGGGCAGTCGCGAAACGCCGTTGATCGAACAGACGATCGGCGATTTCTTCGATGCCATGGCCAGCCGTTTTCCCGATAACGAAGCGCTGGTGTCGTGCCACCAGCAGATCCGCTATACCTATCGCCAGCTGCAGCAGGAGTCGACCCGGCTCGCGAGCGCATTGCTGGAGCTCGGCGTCCGACCGGGCGACCGTGTGGGCATCTGGTCGCACAACAATGCACAGTGGTTGCTGACGCAGATCGCGACGGCCAAGGCGGGCATCATCCTGGTCAACATCAATCCGGCCTACCGCCTCGCGGAACTGGAGTACGCACTGAACAAGGTCGGTTGCAAGGCGCTCATCACGATGACGACCTTCAAGACCAGCAATTACATCGAGATGGTGCAGGCCATCGCGCCGGAACTGACGTCAAGCAAGCCGGGGACGCTGCAGGCCGCGAAGGTGCCTGCCCTGAAAACGGTAATCCAGCTGGGTGAGGATAGCGTACCGGGCATGCTGCGTTTTGCCGACCTCATGGCAATGGGTAACAGCGACGATGCGCGCCTGGTCCAGCTCGGCAAGACGCTCAAGAGCACCGAACCGATCAACATCCAGTTCACCAGCGGCACCACCGGATTCCCGAAGGGCGCCATGCTCACCCATCGCAACGTGCTCAACAACGGCTTCTTCATCGGCGAGGCGATGCGCCTCACGCCGCAGGACCGCCTCTGCATCCCGGTGCCGCTCTACCACTGCTTCGGCATGGTGCTCGGCAACCTCGCTTGCCTGACGCACGGCGCGACCATCGTCTATCCGAACGAAGCCTTCGATCCGCTCTCCGTTCTGGAGGCCGTCCAGCAGGAGCGCTGCACCGGCCTGCACGGCGTGCCGACCATGTTCATCGCTGAACTGGATCATCCGCGCTTCAAGGAATTCGATCTCTCCACGCTGCGCACCGGCATCATGGCCGGCTCGCCCTGCCCCATCGAGGTGATGAAGCGCGTGGTCAGTGACATGAACATGCGCGAGGTCACCATTGCTTACGGAATGACCGAGACCAGCCCGGTCAGCTGCCAGAGCACTACGGACACGCCCTTGGAAAAGCGCGTGTCGACCGTCGGCAAGGCGCAGCCGCACCTGGAGGTGAAGATCGTCAATCCGGAAACCGGCGAAACCGTCCCCGTTGGCACCTCGGGCGAGCTGTGCACGCGCGGCTACTCCGTGATGCACGGCTACTGGGAAGATCCACAAAAGACGGCCGAGGCGATCGATGCCGAAGGCTGGATGCACACCGGCGACCTGGCAGTGATGGATGCCGAAGGTTACGTGAACATTTCCGGACGCATCAAGGACATGGTGATCCGCGGCGGTGAAAACATCTATCCGCGCGAGATCGAGGAATTCCTGTATCGCCATCCCGCCGTGCAGGACGTGCAGGTCGTCGGCGTTCCCGACAAGAAGTACGGAGAGGAACTCTGCGCCTGGATCATCCTGCGCCCGGGTGCCGAGTTGGATGAGGATGGCGTGCGCGAATTCTGCCGCGGACAGATCGCGCATTACAAGGTGCCGCGCTACATCCGTTTCGTCAGCGCCTTCCCCATGACCGTCACGGGCAAGGTGCAGAAGTTCCGGATGCGCGAACTGATGAAAGAAGAACTCAAGCTCGAAGAAGACAAGACGGCTTGAACACCACAATAACAAAGGACCGGAAATGGCTCACATTGAAAGCAAACTGAACACCCGCAGCGAAGACTTCAAGAACAACGCTGCAGCGATGCAGCGCGTGGTGGACGACCTGAAGGAAAAAATCGCGAAGATCTCTCAGGGCGGCGGTGAGGACGCGCGCAAGAAGCACGTCGCGCGCGGAAAACTCCTGCCGCGCGACCGCGTGCAGATGCTGCTCGACCCGGGCACGCCCTTCCTCGAACTGTCGCAACTCGCGGCGTACGACATGTACGACAATGCCGCGCCCTCGGCCGGCATCATTACCGGCATTGGCCGCGTCGCCGGACAGGAATGCGTGATCGTCTGCAACGACGCGACGGTGAAGGGCGGTACCTACTACCCGATTACCGTGAAGAAGCACCTGCGCGCGCAGGAGATCGCGGACCAGAACAACCTGCCGTGTATCTACCTCGTCGACTCCGGCGGCGCCAACCTGCCGAACCAGGATGACGTGTTCCCCGACCGCGACCACTTCGGCCGCATCTTCTACAACCAGGCCAACCTGTCAGCCAAGGGCATTCCGCAGATCGCGGTGGTGATGGGTTCCTGCACGGCGGGCGGTGCCTACGTGCCGGCGATGAGCGACGAATCCATCATCGTGAAGGAACAGGGCACGATTTTCCTTGGCGGCCCGCCGCTGGTGAAGGCTGCGACCGGCGAAGTCGTGAGTGCGGAAGACCTGGGCGGCGGCGACGTGCACACCCGCCTGTCCGGCGTGGTCGACCATCTCGCGATGAACGACATGCACGCGCTGTCGCTGGCACGCACCATTGTCTCCAACCTCAACCGCCAGAAACCGCAGCAAGTGGTCCTGCGCGAACCGGTGGCGCCGAAGTACGACACGCATGAACTGTACGGCGTGATCCCCACCGATACCCGCAAGCCCTTCGACGTGCGCGAGGTGATCGCGCGCATCGTCGACGGCAGCGAGTTCGACGAGTTCAAGGCACGCTACGGCACCACGCTCGTCACCGGCTTCGCGCACATCTTCGGCATGCCGGTCGGCATCATCGCCAACAACGGCATCCTGTTCTCGGAATCCGCCCTGAAGGGCACGCACTTCATCGAGCTGTGCTGCCAGCGCAAGATCCCGCTGGTCTTCCTGCAGAACATCACTGGCTTCATGGTCGGCCGCAAGTACGAGAACGAAGGCATCGCGCGCAATGGCGCGAAGATGGTGACGGCGGTGTCGACCGCATCGGTCCCGAAGTTCACCGTGATCATCGGCGGCAGCTTCGGCGCCGGCAACTACGGCATGTGCGGCCGCGGATTTTCGCCGCGCATGTTGTGGATGTGGCCGAATGCGCGCATCTCGGTGATGGGCGGCGAACAGGCGGCCAGCGTGCTGGCGACCGTCAAGCGCGACGGCATCGAAGCCAAGGGCGGCAGCTGGTCGGCGCAGGAAGAGGAAGCCTTCAAGGCACCGATCCGCGAGCAGTACGAACACCAGGGGCATCCGTACTACGCGTCGGCCCGCCTGTGGGACGACGGCGTCATTGACCCGGCGGATACCCGCATGGTCCTGGGCCTGGGCTTGAGCGCATCGCTGAATGCGCCGATCCCGGAGACGAAGTTCGGCGTATTCAGGATGTAAATATGGAATATCAAACTCTCATGCTTGCCATCGACGGCAAGGTGGCGACAATCACCCTGAACCGCCCGGACGTGCGCAATGCATTCAACGAAACGACGATCGCGGAAATCACGCAGGCATTCCGCGAGCTTGGCCAGAACGGCGACGTACGAACGATCGTGCTCGCCGCCAACGGTCCGGCGTTCTGCGCCGGCGCCGACCTGAACTGGATGAAGAAGATGGCCGGCTACACGCACGAGGAAAACCGTGCCGACGCCGCGCAGCTCGCCGAGATGTTGCGCACCATCTACACCTGCCCGAAACCCGTGGTCGCCAAGGTGCAGGGCGACTGTTACGCGGGTGGCATGGGACTGGCTGCGGCATGCGACGTGATTGTTGCAAGCGAGGCAACACATTTTTGCCTCTCCGAGGTAAAACTCGGCCTGATTCCTGCGACAATCTCGCCTTACGTCATTATCGCGATGGGCGAAAACGCCGCCCGCCGCTATTTTCTTACCGCGGAGCGTTTCTCCGCCCAGGAAGCTCACCGGATCGGTTTCGTGCACCAGGTTGTCGCCGCCGACGCGCTGGATGCCGCAGTCGCCGACATCGTAAAGGCGCTCGTTGCCAACAGCCCGAATGCCGTGAAGGAAGCCAAGCGCCTCGTGCAGGATGTCGCCGGCCAGCCGCTGACCGCGGAACTGATCGCCGACACCGCCGAGCGCATCGCCGACATCCGCAGTTCCGACGAGGGCAAGGAAGGTGTGCGTTCGTTCCTGGAGAAGCGCAAGCCGAACTGGCTGGGATAGCGGCGGCAGCAAGGAAACTTTGGAGCAGTTTTGAACGCAAGCCTCAAATCCGATTGGGTAGCACGCAGCCTCAGGAGCGTCTGGCACCCGTGCACGCAGATGCAGCACCATGAAACGGTGCCGCTCGTGCCGGTCAGCCACGGACGCGGCGCATGGCTTTACGACGCCAACGGCCAGCGCTATCTCGATGCCATCAGTTCCTGGTGGGTCAACCTGTTCGGCCATGCCAATCCGCGCATCAATGCGGCATTGAAGGAACAGCTCGACCTGCTGGAGCATGCGATGCTCGCCGGCTTCACGCATGAGCCGGTGATCACCCTGTCGGAGAAATTGTCGGCGCTCACCGGCGGTGTGCTCGGCCATTGTTTCTATGCGTCGGACGGCGCATCGGCGACCGAGATTGCGCTCAAGATGAGCTTCCATTACTGGCGCAACAGCGGCAAGGATGCCAAGCGCGAGTTCGTCTGCCTGAAAGGCAGCTACCACGGTGAAACGGTCGGCGCGCTAGCCGTCACCGATGTCGCAATTTTCCGCGACGCGTATGGCCCGCTGCTGCAGCAATCCCATGTCGTGACCACGCCTGACGCCCGCAATGCGCAGGAAGGCGAAACTGCAGCCGACGTTGCTCACCGGGCCGCAAAGGACCTCGAGGCGCTGCTGCAGGATCGCAGCGACAAGATCGCCGCCGTCATCATCGAGCCACTGGTGCAATGCGCCGCCGGGATGGCGATGTACGACCCCGTCTACCTGAAGGAAGTGCGGGCGCTCTGCGACCGCTACCAGGTCCACCTGATCGCTGACGAAATCGCGGTCGGCTGCGGCCGCACCGGCACCTTCTTCGCCTGCGAGCAGGCAGCGATCTGGCCCGACTTCGTCTGCCTGTCGAAGGGCATCAGCGGCGGCTATCTGCCGCTGTCGCTGGTGATGACGCGCGACGAAATCTATCGTGCCTTCTATCACAGCGATGTCACGCGCGGCTTCCTGCACTCGCATTCCTACACCGGCAATCCGCTCGCCTGCCGTGCGGCCCTGGCAACACTCGCCATCTTCGAGGAAGACGACGTACTCACCCGCAATCGCGAGCGCGCGGAAACGATGACTGCTGCGCTGGCGCCAATCGCCGCGCATCCAAAGGTCAGGAACTTCCGCCAGCGCGGAATGATGTGGGCTTTCGATGCCGTCTTGGACGATGCTGCGAAGGCAGCAACCTTTTCCCGCCGCTTCTTCACTGAAGCCCTGCAACAGGAACTGCTGCTGCGCCCCATGGGCCGTACCGTCTACCTGATGCCGCCCTACATCCTCGACGACGAGGAGATCGGGCTGCTGGCGTCGCGCACGCTGTCCGTGTTCAACAAGACCGTGGAGGCTTGACGATGGAACTGCTCGCCTCCCTTGAACGCGAACTGGATCAACTCGACCGCCAGAGTTTGCGCCGCCGCCTGCGCGTTGCCGAGACCCCCTGCGCCCCGCGTATGAAAGTCGACGGCCGCGACATGCTGGCCTTCTGCAGCAACGACTATCTCGGCCTTGCCTCGCATCCGCGCCTTATCGAAGCCTTGCAGGAGGGCGCATCCCGCTACGGCGTCGGCAGCGGCGCATCGCACCTGATCAGTGGACACTCCCGTGCGCACGCCCTGCTGGAAGAACGCTTCGCCGACTTCCTGTCGCCGCACATCGAATCGCCGCGCGCGCTGTATTTCTGCACCGGCTACATGGCCAACCTCGCCGTGCTGACGGCGCTTGCCGGACGCGAGGCAGACATCTTCTCGGAAGAGCTGAACCATGCATCGCTCATCGACGGCGCGCGTCTTGCACGGGTCAACGTCAAGGTCTACGCGCACGGCGATGCCGATGCGCTCGAACAGCTCCTCAAGGCCAGCACCGCGAAGAACAAGATCGTCGTTACCGACAGCGTGTTCAGCATGGACGGCGATCTTGCCCCGCTGCCGAAGCTGCTGCATCTGTGCGAACAGTATGGCGCCTGGCTGGTCGTCGATGACGCCCACGGCTTCGGGGTGCTCGGCCACAACGGACGCGGCGCGCTCGAACATTTCAACCTGCGCTCGCCCTACCTCGTGTACATGGGAACGCTGGGCAAGGCAGCCGGCGTCGGCGGCGCTTTCGTGGCGGCGCACGCGACCGTGATCGAATGGCTGGTGCAGCGCGCCCGGCCCTACATCTACACGACGGCCCCAGCGCCTGCGCTGTCGCATGCGCTTATGGCGAGCATGGACATCATCGCCGGCGAAGAAGGCGCGCAGCGCCGTGCCCACCTGCGCTCCCTGATCGACCAGCTGCGCAGCGAGCTGAACCTGCAGCGCTGGGAGCTGTTCCCGTCGAATACCGCGATCCAGCCTGTGATCATCGGCGCCAACGACGAAGCCATGCGTGCAGCGAAGGCCTTGTACGACCAGGGCTTCTGGGTGCCGGGCATCCGGCCGCCGACGGTGCCTGCCGGCACCGCGCGCCTGCGCGTCACCTTGTCGGCTTCGCATACCGGGCCCGAAGTGTCCCAGCTGGCCAGTGCGTTCAACCTGCTGGAGGCATTCGCATGAGTGCATCAATTGGTTATTTCGTGGCAGGCACCGATACCGAGATCGGCAAGACCCTGGTGTCGTGCACGCTGCTGCACGCGCTTGCGCAGTCAGGCGTGCGCGCCGCGGCGATGAAGCCCGTCGCGGCCGGCGCGGAACTGCGTGACGGCGCATGGCACAACGAAGACGTCGACCAGCTTGCCGCGGCGGCATCCGTTGCCTTGCCGGTTGAGCTGACGACACCGTACCTGCTGCGCGATGCGTGCGCTCCCCATATCGCGGCGGCACAGGAAGGTGTCGACATCGACCTCGCCCGGATCATGGATTGCTACGCGCGCGTCGCGGCGGCCGCCGATGCGGTTGTCGTCGAGGGCGTCGGCGGTTTTCGCGTCCCCTTGACGGCCAGCAAAGACACGGCCGATCTCGCAAAGCAGCTCGACTTGCCGGTCGTGCTCGTCGTGGGCATGCGGCTCGGTTGCATCAACCACGCGCTGCTGACCGCTGATGCCATCGCCGCCCGCGGACTCAAGCTCGCCGGCTGGGTCGCCAACGTTGTCGATCCCGGCATGCGCTACGGCGTCGACAACGTCGTCGCGCTGACCGAGCGCCTGGATGCGCCGATGCTCGGCACGATCCCGCGCCTGCCGTCGGCCGACCCGGTACTCGCCGCGCCCCATCTCGATTTTTCAAGTTTGCCTGGCTGGCCCAAGACTCAGCCCGCCCGGCCCGTTTCACACTGATGCAAAGGAAGCAGTCCATGTCGTCGCAACCGATCACATTCCAGCAAGTTCCGACTCCCGCCAAGCTGCGCGAAATCGCCGCCCAACGTTGGCCCGTCGCCAAGATCGAGGAACTGTTCAACCTGCCGTTCAGCGAACTGATGTTTCGCGCGCAACAGGTCCATCGCGAAAACTTCGATCCGCAGGAAGTGGAACTGGCCACGCTGATGTCGATCAAGACCGGCGGCTGCCCCGAGGACTGCGGCTACTGCCCGCAGGCCGCGCGTTACGACACCGGCGTCAAGGCGCAGAAGATCCTGGAACTGGAAACCGTGCTCGACGCTGCCCGCAAGGCCAAGGAACACGGCGCCACCCGCTTCTGCATGGGCGCCGCCTGGCGCGAGCCCAAGGACCGCGACCTCGACCACGTCGAGGCGATGGTGCGCGGCGTCAAGGACCTCGGCATGGAAGCCTGCGTGACACTGGGTATGCTGGCCGAAGGTCAGGCCGAGCGCCTGAAGGCAGCCGGACTCGATTATTACAACCACAACCTCGACACCGCGCCCGAGTTCTACAACAACATCATCACGACACGCGATTACCAGAACCGCCTCGATACGCTGGAGCGCGTGCGCAATGCCGGCATCAAGGTCTGCTGCGGCGGCATCGTCGGCATGGGCGAATCGCGCCGCCAGCGCGCCGGCCTGGTCGCGCAGCTGGCGAACATGGATCCCTATCCGGAATCGGTGCCGGTCAACAACCTGGTCCAGGTCGAGGGCACACCCCTGCACGGCACGGAACCGATCGATCCGCTGGAGTTCGTGCGCACGATCGCCGTGGCGCGTATCACGATGCCGAAGGCGCGCGTGCGCCTGTCGGCTGGACGCCGCGAGATGGGCGAGGCGGTGCAGGCGATGTGCTTCCTGGCCGGCGCGAATTCGATTTTCTACGGCGACAAGCTGCTGACGACCGGCAATCCGGACGTCGAGGCGGATCGTGTATTGCTGGAAAAGCTCGGCATGCGAGTGAAACACACGCAGCATGAGCCGAAGTGCGAAGTAACGCAGTAAAGATTGTTCTTTCCTCTCCAAGGGGAAGGAGCACGACAGAGGATTGAATCACCACCCATAACAACGACAGCATCGCTCGACACAATCGAGAGACAGCACCAAAGGAGTCAGCGTGTTCACCAAGATCCTGATTGCAAACCGCGGCGAGATCGCCTGCCGTGTCGCCGCCACTGCCCACCGCATGGGCATCAAGACCGTCGCGGTCTATTCGGAGGCGGATGCCAACGCCAAGCACGTCGCCGTGTGCGACGAGTCCGTCCTGATCGGCCCTCCTCCTGCGAAGGAAAGCTACCTGCGTGCGGACAAGATCATCGAGGTCGCCCTTGCCACCGGCGCGCAGGCGATCCATCCCGGCTACGGCTTCCTGTCCGAGAACGAGGACTTCGCCGAAGCCTGCGCCAAGGCCGGCCTCGCCTTCATCGGCCCGCCGGCGTCGGCGATCCGTGCGATGGGCTCGAAGTCCGCAGCCAAGGCACTGATGGAAAAGGCGAACGTGCCGCTGGTGCCGGGCTACCACGGCGACACCCAGGATGCCGACTTCCTGCAGGACCAGGCCGACAAGATCGGCTATCCCGTGCTGCTGAAAGCCAGCGCGGGCGGCGGCGGCAAGGGCATGCGCATCGTGGAGAAGAGCGCCGACTTCAAGGCCGCGCTCGAATCCTGCAAGCGCGAAGCGATCAACAGCTTCGGCGATGACAAGGTGCTGGTCGAGAAATACCTGACCCGTCCGCGCCATATCGAGATCCAGGTGTTTGCCGACACCAAGGGCAACTGCGTGTATCTGTTCGAGCGCGACTGCTCGGTGCAGCGCCGCCACCAGAAGGTGCTGGAAGAAGCACCGGCGCCGGGCATGACCGCAGAACGCCGCAAGGCGATGGGCGAAGCGGCCGTCGCCGCCGCCAAGGCCGTGGGCTACGTCGGTGCGGGCACGGTGGAATTCATCGCCAACCAGGACGGCTCGTTCTACTTTATGGAAATGAACACCCGCCTGCAGGTGGAGCATCCGGTCACCGAAATGATCACCGGCACCGACCTGGTCGAGTGGCAATTGCGGGTGGCCTTCGGCGAAACCTTGCCGAAGAAGCAGGAAGAATTGACGATCCACGGCCATGCACTGGAAGCGCGTATCTACGCGGAGAATCCCGAGAAGGGCTTCCTGCCGTCCATCGGCACGCTGCGACACATGCACACGCCGCCAGCGGTGAACTTCGAGCTGGGCAAGGGCATCGCGGGCAATGACCCCGCCGCCGTCCGCATCGACTCCGGCGTGCGCGAGGGCGATGCCATCTCCCCGTTCTACGACCCGATGATCGCCAAGCTGATCGTCTGGGGCAAGGATCGCGAAGAAGCGCTCGGCCACATGGCGCAGGCACTGTCCGAATACCAGGTCGTCGGCCTCGCCACCAACGTGGCCTTCCTCAAGCGCCTGGTGGAGAGCAAGCCCTTCTCGGGCGCCGACCTCGATACCGGCCTGATCGAACGCAACCATGCCGAACTGTTCCCGGCGGCCCCGCAGACCGCGCTGCCGGTGCTGGCACTCGCTGCGGCCTCGCTGCTGGTCTCCGAGCAGAGTGCGGGCGCGGCGGCCAATGATCCCTGGGCCAGCACCAGCGGCTGGCGCATGAACACGACCTTGCTGCGCGCGCTCGACTATTCCGACGAGTCCGGCGCCTATCCGGTCACCATCGGCTACAAGGACAATGGCTGGACTATCGCGCAGGGCGCGACGACGGCCAACATGACATTGGTGGAGCGCAACGGCAAGCACCTCGTGATCAAGCTCGACGGCGCGGCGGTGCGCGGCACGGTGGTGCGCGACGGCGAGATGTTCCATGTCTTCACCGGCGGCGCCCACTTCCCGCTGCACTACAACGACCCGCTTGCGCACGCCGGCGAATCGGAAGCGGAAGGCGGCCGCCTGACTGCGCCGATGCCCGGCAAGATCGTCGCGGTGCTGGTCGACAAGGGCAAGACCGTCGAGAAGGGCGCGCCGCTGCTGATCATGGAAGCAATGAAGATGGAGCACACGATTGCTGCGCCGGCCAACGGTACTGTCGAAGACCTGCTGTATGCCGTCGGCGACCAGGTGGCGGAAGGGGCGCAATTGTTGGCATTCAAGGCAGCCTGAACAAGGAGCGAATCATGGGATTGCCCAGCAAGGTAAAGATCGTCGAAGTCGGCCCGCGTGACGGTCTGCAGAACGAAAAGGAAACCATCCCCGTCGAGGTCAAGATCGAACTGGTCGACCGCCTGACGGAAGCGGGTTTCTCCAACATCGAAGCGGCGTCCTTCGTGTCGCCGAAGTGGGTGCCGCAGATGGCAACGTCCACGGATGTCATGGCCGGCATCAAGCGCAAGCCGGGCGTGATCTATTCCGCGCTGACGCCGAACATGAAAGGCTTCGAAGGCGCGCTGGCGGCGAAGGCGGATGAAGTGGTCATCTTCGGTGCCGCGTCCGAAGCGTTCTCGCAGAAGAACATCAACTGTTCGATCGCCGAATCGATCGAACGCTTCCGCGATGTCGCGCAGGCCGCCAAGCAGCACAACATCCGCCTGCGGGGCAGCATCAGCTGCGCCTTCGGTTGCCCCTATCAGGGCGAGGTGTCGCCGGAAAGCGTGGCCGATGTGGTGCGCCGGATGAAAGACCTCGGCTGCGACGAAATCGATATCGCCGACACGATCGGCGTCGGCACGCCCCGTCATGTGCAGAAGGTGATGGAGCGCGCAGCGAAGGAATTCCCGATCGGTCAATTGTCCGGCCATTTTCACGACACCTACGGTCAGGCATTGGCGAACATCTACGCCAGCCTGGAAGTCGGCATCTCGACCTTCCACTCGTCCGTCGCCGGCCTGGGCGGCTGCCCGTACGCAAAGGGTGCGACCGGCAACGTGTCTACGGAAGACGTGCTGTACATGCTGAACGGCCTTGGCTTGGACACCGGCATCGACCTGGACAAGGTGGTGGATGCGGGCCAGTTCATTTCGCAGCATCTTGGCCGCAAGGCAGTCAGCCGTGCAGGAAATGCGATTGCCGCGAAACGCGCCGGATAAGCATCGGATTGCGGCGGCAGGGCCATGAAGCTTCCGCTGCTGCTGTCGGAAATCCGCGCCTGCCGCCTGTGCGAAAAGCATCTTCCGCACGGGCCCCGGCCGGTGGTGCAGGCAGGCGCCGGCGCCCGCCTCCTGATCGTGGGCCAGGCGCCCGGCCGCCGCGTGCACGAGACCGGCATTCCCTGGAACGATCCTTCCGGGGACCGCCTGCGCGAATGGCTCGGCGTGGCGCGCGAGATGTTCTACGACCCGGCACGCATTGCCATTGTCCCGACCGCATTCTGCTATCCGGGAAAGGGAAAGAGCGGCGACCTGCCGCCTCGCCCGGAATGTGCGCCGGCATGGCACTCGCGCCTGCTGGAGGCCATGCCCGATGTCCGGCTGACGCTGCTGATCGGCCGTCATGCGCAGGAATATTATTTGCGGGAAAATGGCAGGTCGACATTGACCGCAACGGTCGCGGCGTACGCGGATTACCTGCCGTTGTTTTTCCCGCTGCCGCATCCGAGCCCCCGCAACCAGGCATGGTGGAAAGCCAACCCATGGTTCGAGGGCGAAGTGCTTCCGGTGCTGCGGCAACGCGTCGCATCCGTCTTACTCTAGTGATCAGGGAAACATGCAAGACAACATCCAGGAAAAACTGCCCGATACCGCACAGCGCGTCGCCGACCTGCTCGCCGGCATCGGCCATGACAAGCCGGTCGTGATGCTGCCCGAAACCGGCAAGACCTCGGCGGAAGCCGCCGCAGGCCTCGGTTGCAGCGTGGCCGAGATCGCGAAGTCCATCGTCTTCCGCCGCCTGTCCGACGATGCGGCAGTGATGGTGGTGGCCAGCGGCGCCAATCGCGTCGACGAGCACAAGGTCGCCGCCATCGTCGGCCCGCTCGGCCGCGCCGACGCCAAGTTCGTGAAGACGCGCATCGGCTATGCGATCGGCGGCGTATGCCCGATCGGCCACGTGGACAAGACGGTGATGCTGATCGACCAGGATCTGATGCAATACGACAGCGTGTGGGCGGCGGCCGGCCATCCGCATGCGGTGTTCAACCTGACGCCGAAGCAATTGGTCGCGATGACCGGAGCGCCGGTGGTCGATATCGCCTTGCGGGCGGAATAGGACAGGGAACAGGGAGGACGGGCATGGCTGGATCGACGACGCGCAGAACCTTCCTGATTGCAGGAGGGATTGCTGCCGGTGCAGGGGCGGCCGGCGTGCTTTGGGTGCGTGCAGGGAATGACGGAGCAGTTCTCACGGTGGATGCCGCGCTCGAGAAGATCCATGCGCTGGCAAGGAGAACGGTCGTCAGCACGGGCAAGTGGAATCCGTACCAGGTCTTCACGCATTGCGCACAGAGCATCGAATATTCGATGACCGGCTATCCCGCGCCCAAGTCGAAGCTGTTCCAGGACACGGCCGGGGCTGCGGCCTTCGCACTCTTCTCCGCGAAGGGAAAAATGCAGCACGGTCTTGCCGAACAGATCGACGGCGCGCCAGACCTCGAGGCAAGAGCGGAGACGCGAGAAGCGCTCGCCCGCCTGCGCCTGGCCTTTGAAAACTTTCGCCAGTTCAACGGCACGCTTGCGCCCCATTTCGCCTACGGCCCGCTCGACAAGCAGCAGTACGAGCAGGCGCATGTGATGCACTTCTACAACCACCTCGACGAGATCAAGGCCTGACCATGAGTCCCGACCTCAAGCCCGGCGTACGCTTTGAATGGACCTACACGGTGCCCGAGCGGGCCACGGTGCCCAGGCTCTACCACGACACCGGCTTCTGCCTCGACATGCCGGATGTGCTGGCGACCGGCTACATGGTCGGCATGATGGAGCTGGCCTGCGTCAACGGCATCATGCCCTTCGTCGACTGGCCGCGCGAGCAGAGTGTGGGTGTTCACGTGAGCTTCTCGCATCTCGCCGCAACGCCCCCGGGGATGACGCTGCAGATCCGCGGTGAGGTGATCGAGGTCGACGGGCGGCGCGTGAAGTTCCGCGTCGAGGCATGGGACGGCGTGGACAAGATCACCGAGGGCGTGCACAAGCGGATGATCATCGACCCGGCGAAGTTCAATGCCCGCATGGCGGACAAGAAGTCGAAGCTGGCGGCATGACGATCGACTACGACCCGGCGACGGATACCGGCAAGGTGCCTTCTCCCTGCATCAGTCTCTGCAAGATGAATCAGCAGACGGGATTGTGCGAGGGATGCTTTCGCACGATTGACGAGATCGTGACGTGGAGCACGGCAACCGAAGAGATGAAACGCCAGGTGTGGGTGGAGATAAAGCGGCGGCAGGACGCGCTGTTTGGATAATGGAAGAGTCCCTTCCCCCTTGCAGGGGGAAGGTGAGAACGGAGCTGCGCTATGCATAAGATTGACTGGTACTTTGATTTCATCTCCCCGTTTTCCTACCTGCAAAGCGAACTGCTGCACACGCTACCGGACGATGCAGCAATCACCTTCCGCCCCGTACTGTTCGCCGGCCTGCTCTCCCACTGGGACAACAAGGGCCCGGCCGAGATCGTGCCGAAACGCGCGTGGACATTCGAGCATTGCGCCTGGCTCGCCCACAGGCACGGCATCCCGATCACCATGCCGCCGCATCATCCCTTCAATCCCCTGCCCCTGCTGCGCCTGTGCATCGCGCTGGGTAATACGGAGCGGGCCGTGCACCGCCTGTTTCGCTACGTGTGGCGCGAGGGCAGGCTGCCGACGGATGACGCGCACTGGCAGGCATTGCTGTCGGAAGTCGGCGCCACGCCAGATATGCTGGACACTCCGGAAGTCAAGCAGCAACTGCGAACCAATGGCGAAATGGCAATTGCCGCCAATGTGTTTGGCGTGCCGACGGCAGTCGTGGATAATCGCTGCTTCTGGGGGCTGGATTCCACCGACATGCTGGTTGCCTACCTGCGTGGCGACCCCTTCTTCCATTCCGATCTGCTCAGGCAAGCGCAAACCCTGCCGCAAGGCGTACACAGAAAAAGCAAGCAATGAAATTCGAGTTCTACAAGCCGGAGAAGACGATCACCGGCCCCGCATACAGCGGCTTGTTCAAGGTACTGGCAACCGTCGTGACCATCATCCTCGCCGGCTACGGCACGCATATCGCGTTGCGCTTTCCGCTGATGCAGTACAGCTTCGGCGTGAAGGCGCTTCTTTTGTGCGCAGCGCTGATGCTCGCCATCAGCTATTACTGGTTCCTGCGTTCCACCGTCACGATCGATGACAAGGGCATCACGCAGACCTGGATGTACAACCGCAAGGTCGAGTGGCCGGACATCCGCAGTGCCAAGATGATCGGCATTCCCTACCTGAGCTGGATTTTCCCGCCCCGCCTCATCGTCCGTACCGGCACCGCATATGCGACCTTCAATGGCGGATCGAGGGATGTGCTTGTCGAATTTGCGAAGATTTCCCTCGCGTACCAGATGAAAAAATGAAACTACCCGCAACGATGCGCGTCTTCGAACGCGGCTGGCTATCCTCGAACAACATCCTCTTCACCGGCGCCCATGAAACCGCGCTGGTCGACAGCGGGTATGCGACCCACGCCGACCAGACGCTCGCGCTCGTTGCGCACGCACTGCAGGGGCGCAAGCTCGACAGACTGGTGAATACGCACCTGCATTCGGATCATTGCGGCGGCAACGCCGCGCTGCAACGCACGTACGCGTGCCGTACGTCGATACCGGCGGCGGAAGCGGACAAGGTGCGCGCCTGGGACGAGGATGCGCTCACTTATAAGGCCACCGGCCAGCAGTGCCCGCGCTTCACCTTCGACGACGCCGTCTCGCCAGGTGATGTGCTCACGCTTGGCGACATGACGTGGCAGGCACTTGCGGCGCCCGGCCATGATCCGCATTCGCTTATCTTCTATTGCGCGGATGAGCGCATCCTGATTTCTGCCGACGCGCTCTGGCAGAACGGATTCGGCGTGGTGTTCCCGGAACTCGAAGGCGAGCCGGGATTCGGCGAGGTGCGCGCGACGCTGGAGCTGATCGCCTCGCTTGACGTCAAGCTGGTCATTCCCGGCCATGGCGCACCGTTCACGGAGGTGGGCAAGGCGCTGGAGACAGCGTTCTCGCGCGTCGATTACTTCATGGCCGACCCGGCGCGCAATGCGCAGAACGCGGTCAAGGTGTTGCTGAAATTCCTGCTGCTGGAAAAGCAGTCCATCGCGCTCACGGAACTCGAGTCGCTCATGGCAGGCATGGTCTTGTTCCGTGAATCGAACCGGCGTTATCTGAAGAAGGATGAGTCGGAACTCGCACACTGGGCGGTGGCGCAGCTCGTGCGCGCCGGTGCTGCTGAAATCCAGGCCGACCGGCTCGTCAACAAGGACTGAACCGGCCGCAGCGACTTAAGCGCTGCGCTGTTCCCTGTCCTTCTTGTTCTGCGCCTCGATGCGATCGCGCGCATCCTTCCACTGGTCCGGCGTCCAGGAACGCAATTCGTAGAAATTGCCCCCGGTGGCGAGATGGTGTCCGCCATCCATCATGATCGCCTGCCCCGTCAGCCAGTCGCAGCCGTCGGCCATCAGGAAGGTCGCCAGGTTCTGCAATTCCTCCATCTTCCCGGCACGTCCCATCGGATTGGTTTTCGCCGACCGCGCGCCTGGCTCCTCGCCGGGATTGAGGCGCTTGCTCATGCCTTCGGTCGGGATCTCACCCGGGCCGATCGCATTCAAGCGGATGCCGTACTGCGCCCATTCGGTCGCGAGCGACATCGTCATCGCATGGATCGCGGACTTGCTCATTGCTGAGGGAACGACGAAGGGACCGCCATTCAGTACCCAGGTGACGATGATCGAGATCACGCTGCGATAACCGTCTTCCGGTTTCCACTGCCCCCTGGCAGCCATCTCCACCCAGCGCTTGCCAACGGAATGCGTCACGTAGAAGGTGCCGTGCATGACGATGTTGGCGATGGCATCGAAACCGCGCGCAGACAAGGCTGAGGTCGGCGAGATGAAGTTGCCGGCGGCATTGTTGACCAGGCCGGTGAGAGGTCCTTCGGCAAAGATCTGCTCCACCATGTCATCCACTGCGGCAGCATCGCGGATATCGATGCCGAAGGTCTTCACGCTGCCGCCGTGCGCGGCCATCAGTTCCTTCGCGGTTTCATCGCAGACCTGCTTGCGGCGGCCGCAGATGTAAATGTCGGCGCCCAGCGATAAGTACTTTTCCGCCATCGCGCGGCCGAGACCGGTGCCGCCGCCGGTGACGAGGATGCGCTTGCCCTGCATCAGTGTGGGTTGGAACATGGCTGTCTCCTTGTTGTTGTCCTGATCTTCTTCCAATCGAAGCACTTATCGTTTGCGCATCCTCACTTCAGCTCGTACTTGCCGTCCGCAAAGGACTTCAGCGGCGGCAGGTCGTCGAACTCCGGCGCGCGTCCTTGCTGCTTGGCGAGGAAAGCTTCCACCAGATTGCCGGTACGCCAGATGCCCGATTGCAGCCAACCCATCTGCTGCAGGGCATCGTGCGTGGAATGGTCGCGGGCGTAGTGAATGGCCTGCTTGGTGCCCCAGATCGCAACCGGCGGCTTCTGCGCGATCTCGCGCGCCATCTCCAACGCGCCTTCGATCATGCCTTCCTGCGTGTCGAAGACTTCATTCACGAGACCGAGCGCCAGTGCGCGTTGCGCCGGCAGCCTGCGGCCGGTATAGGCGAGTTCGTGCACGATGCCTTCCGGGATCAGCTTGGGCAGGCGCTGCAGCGTGCCGAGGTCGGCGGTCATGCCGATATTGATTTCCTGGATGCAGAAGAATGCATCTGCTGAGGCGAGGCGGATGTCGCACGCGCACACCATGTCGACGCCGCCGCCGATGCATCCGCCCTGGATGGCGGCAATGACCGGCATGCGCAGTTGCTCGATCAGGTTGAATGCCTGCTGCATGTCCGCCAGTTGCGGCGCAATGTTCGCGCGCCCGCCCGCGCTGCCGTCATTGAGCGAAATACCGGCATCGGCACCGAACACGTCCAGCGCCATGCCCGCGGTGAAATGCTTGCCGGTGGAAGAGATCACCAGCGCACGCGCGGGCGCGTCACGCTGCAGCATCTGCAGGATTTCGGTCAGTTCGCGCCACATCACCGGCTGCATGGTATTGAGGGCCGCAGGGCGGTTCAGCACCAGGTGGGCAACCTTGTCGGCGATGTCGAGGGTGAAGCACTGGTAAGTCATGCAGGTCTCCTTGTCGTTGTTATGCGAGTGCGTTCGGTCCCTGCTTGAGCGAGAGCAGGACCGCATTGACGGCGGCATCGAACAGTTCGTCCGCGCGTTCGGTTTTCAGATAATAGCCTTTCAATTCCAAGCTGACGGCGCCGTGCATTGCTGCCCACAGCAGGCGCGCCGCGGCGGTCGGGTTTGACCGGGGCAGCGCGCCGTTCCTCATGCAGGCCTCGCAGGTTTCGATCAGCACCGCCAGCGATTCCCACGCCTGCTTGCGCGATTCCACCGGCGGCACGAAGCCGGCGATGGCGTCGCCGAACATCACCATGTAGTAACTTGGATTGCGGCGCGCGTACTGGTGGTACACACGGGCATGCAGGCGCAGCGGCGCGAGGCCGCTCATGTCTTCCTTGCGCGCGATGGCCTGTTCGGATGCGAGGCGGAACTCTTCCTTCAAGCGCGCGAAGCCCTCGAGGTAAAGCTCGTTGGCCAGGCCGTCCTTGCCGCCGAAGAGGGAATACAGGAGGGTAGTCGAGCAATTGACGGCATCGGCCACCCGGCGAACCGTCATGGCCGCCGGACCTTCTTCAGTCAGCAACCGGGTAGCGGCGTCGAGCATGCCCTGGCGCAACGTGGCGCGCAGGTCTTCCTGTGCCTGTCGGAAATCAATGGGGGCCTTTTCTATGGCGGTTTTTCTGGGCTTCATACGCTTGACAAAAACATTGTTTTTTCTGATAACATCATAAACAGAATACAGAAAAACGCAATGCAAACCGCCATTGCACATTAAAAAAACCTGCAACGGAGACGCCACCGGCCTCCGACCAAACCAAAGGAGCTTTCATGAGCAACACGCATTTGCCGCCCGTGCTGCAGAACCTCAGCTTGCCTGTCATTGCCTCGCCGATGTTCATTGCCAGCGGCCCGGCCCTGGTCAAGGCCCAGTGCAAGGCTGGCATCGTCGGATCCTTCCCGGCGCTCAACGCGCGCCCCGCCGAACTGTTGGACACCTGGCTGACGGAAATCCAGGAGGAGCTGGAAGCCTTCAAGCAGGCCAACCCGGGCGCCAAGGTCGGCCCCATCGCCGTCAACCAGATCGTGCACCAGTCCAACGACCGCCTCGAGCAGGACGTCGCGGTCTGCGTGAAGCACCAGATTCCGATCATCATCTCCAGCCTGCGCGCGCCGCCAAAGGAAATGCTGGATGCCGTGCACAGCTACGGCGGCATCGTGATGCATGACGTGATTTCGATCCGCCACGCCGAGAAGGCCCTGGAAGCCGGCGTGGATGGCCTGATCCTGGTCGCGGCCGGCGCGGGCGGCCATGCTGGCGCGCTGTCGCCCTTCGCGCTGGTCGGCGAGGTGCGCAAGTTCTTCAAGGGCCCGATCGCCCTGTCCGGTTCGATCGCGACCGGCGACGCCATCCTCGCGGCGCAGGCCATGGGCGCCGACTTCGCCTATATCGGCTCACGCTGGCTGGCGACGAAGGAAGCGAATGTGGACGATGCGTACCGCCAGGCGATCATCGAGTCGACCGCCGCCGACGTGATCTACACCAACCTGTTCACCGGCGTGCATGGCAACTACCTGCGCAAGTCGATCGTCGCCGCAGGACTCGATCCGGACAACCTGCCGGTCGCCGACAAGTCGAAGATGAACTTCGGCTCCGGCGGCGGCAGCAAGGCGAAGGCATGGCGCGACATCTGGGGCGCCGGCCAGGGCGTCGGCCTGATGGATGCCGTGCTGACCGTGCCGGAAGTGATGGAAAAACTGAAGGCGGAATACATGGCAGCGCGGACGCGGCTGGCCCTGTAAAGGAGGGCTCGCCTGCCGGATCAATTCCGGCAGGCGCGGTGATCAGGCGGGCATCGCAAGGTTCACGCGGCGCACGCCAAAGAACTCCAGTTCCGCGAACACCGCCACCACCGCCGCCTGTCCGGCGATGAACACCTGTCCCAGCAGTGTCGGCGCAACCCAGCCCGAGAACAGCAGGACGAAACTGTCCACGACCCACAATGTGTTCAAGGCGATCACCGCCCACACCATCCGCCGCGACAGCGCCTTCCGCAATCCGACATACCCCACGAAAGCAGCAATCGGCAGCAGCACGAATCCTGCTTCGCGCAACAATGCTTCCGGCAGGCCGAGCAACGGTTCGAGCAGTCCCCCTGCGGCAACAAGCATCAGGCCCATCGCCAGGCCGGAGATGGCATCGGCAAGCAACACACGGCGCAGGAAACCGGGGGATTGGAAGTTCAGCATGGCAAGCTCCTCAAGGTGGATTGGACGTTCCGGCATCGCGCCGGTGATGCCATCTTTGTCCACGCAGAGGTGCAAGTCGATTACGTCCAAGGTAATGGGAAGACTTTCCCTGCTTCCGCTATCATCGTCTTCATGATGCATAGCGTGAATAATGCCCGACCTGTTGGAGACTTCCTGCGCGAATGGCGTCAGCGCCGCCGAATGAGCCAGCTCGACCTCGCGCTGGAAGCCGAGATCTCCACCCGCCACCTGAGCTTCATGGAAACCGGCCGCGCCGCGCCCAGCCGCGACATGATACTGCGCCTCGCGGAACGGCTCGACATCCCGCTGCGCGAGCGCAATGCGCTGCTCGTCGCCGCCGGCTTTGCGCCACTGTTCCCGGAGCGCAGCCTCGACGATCCGCAACTGCAGCCCGCGCGCCGTGCGATGGAACTCGTCCTTGCCGGCCATGAGCCATATCCAGCGCTGGCCGTCGACCGCCACTGGAATCTGGTCGCCTACAACAAGGCCGTGCCCTTCTTTCTCTCCAGCGTCGACCCGTCGCTGCTCACGCCGCCGGTGAACGTGCTGCGGCTGAGCCTGCATCCGCAGGGCTTCGCGCCGCGCATCGCCAACTATTGGGAATGGCGCACCCACCTGTTCGAACGACTGCGTCAGCAGATCGGCATCACCGCCGACGCGGTACTGGTGAATCTGGCCAAGGAACTGTCCGCCTTCCCCGCGCCGGCGGACGCAAAGCCGCACCACGGTGGCAATGAATATGCGGGCGTGGTGGTGCCGCTGCAGTTCATCACCGACGCCGGCATCCTGTCCTTCATCAGCACGACGACGGTGTTCGGCACGCCCGTCGACGTGACGCTGTCCGAACTGGCGCTTGAAACTTTCTTCCCGGCCGATGCGGAAACTGCAGAGGCGCTCAGGAAAATCGCGCCTTAGGACAACAACTTGGCCGCCTCTTCCCGAGCCAAGGGCACGCTGCAGTAGTAGCCCTGGAGCTGGTCGCAGCGCAGCAGTTTGAGCAGCTTGGCCTGCTCGCCGTCGTCGACGCCCTCGGCAATGACGCCGAGCTGCAGCGAATGGGCAAGCGAGATGACGGAACTGACGATCGCCAGCCCGGACGGACTCAGGTTCATGTCCAGCACGAAGGAACGGTCGATCTTGAGCAGGTCGATCGGCAGGCGCGTCAGGTAGCTGAGCGAGGAATATCCGGTGCCAAAATCGTCGATTGCCACCTTCATGCCCATGTCACGCGCGGCCTGAAGCTTGGCGATGTTCTGCTCGATGTCTTCCATCAGGATGCTCTCGGTGATCTCCAGGTCGAGCACGCGTTCGCCCAGCGGGATCTTTTCTCCGATACTGTTAAGCGAGTCGACGAAGTCGCGATGCCGCAACTGGACGACAGACAGGTTGACCGCGATCGGCACCGGCTTCAACCCCTGGCGTTGCCAGTCGCGGTAGTCCGAGACCGCCCTTTCCATGATCCAGCGCCCGACCGGCAGGATCATGCCGGTCTCTTCCAGGATCGGGATGAATGAAGCCGGCAAGGTAAGTCCCGACTCGGGATCATTCCAGCGCAGCAGCGATTCGAAGCCGACGACTTCGCCACTCACCGTATTGAACTTTGGCTGGTAGTACAGCGTGAATTCGTCGCGCTCCAGCGCGCGGTATAAACGGTTTTCCAGCGTCAGCCGCCGGGCCACGCTGGCATTCATCTCGCGCCGGTAGAACAGGTAGGCATCCGCCGACTTCTGTGCCTTGCGCAAGGCAATCTCGGCGTTCTTGACCAGCGTGTCTCCGTTATCGCCGTCACCGGGATACAGCGCGATGCCGGCCTTGACCGCCACATACAATTCGTTGCCGTCGATCTGGAATGCCGGCCCGAAGCAGCTGGCCAGCAGGCGTTCGAGCACATGCGCGGCATTCGATGCCCCGCGGATGTCGGCGAGCATGATGGCAAACACATCGACGCCGAAATGGGCCAGCGTATCGTGCGAGGAAATCTTCGCATCCAGTCGTTCGGCCACCTGCTGCAGCAGTGCGTCGCCGACATGACGGCCGAAGGTGTTGTTGACATTCGAGAAGCGGACGATGTCGACCAGCAGGACCGCAAGGGTTTGGTCCTCATGTCGAGCGATCTCGACCTGACGGTGGAGACGGTCGTGGAACAAGTCGCGGTTGGGCTTGCCCGTCAGCGAGTTGTAATACGCGAGATAGTTGATCTTTTCTTCGTTGACGATGTGGTTAAGCGCGTAGGAAATGTCTTCAGCGAGTTCGTTCAGCAACTTCATTTCCTCGCGGTCGAAGAAGCGGACTTCTGCCGAATACAGGCAGAGCACCCCGACGGACTTTCCGCTCGCGCACAGCGGCAGGACGGTAAAGGAACGCAGGCCGCTTTGCAGGCATTCCTCCCGGTAACGCAAGCGGCGTGCGCCTGCGACATCGTTGAAGACGATCGGCCTCCCGTAGCGCAGGACGCGCATGACAAGCGACTGTTCCTCCAGCGCCTTGTTTGTGATCCCGCCCGCTGCGCATTTCTCTTTCAGTATGCCCGAGCGGTTGATGCAGGCAACGGAAACGCCACGGCTGCTGCCGAAGCCGACCCAGGCCAGGCGGAAATTGCCTTGCTCCACAGCAATCCTGCAGACTTCGCGGACCAAAGCATTGCGTTCCGTGATGCGCACGATCGCTGCATTGGTCGCGCTCATCAGCGCCTGAATGCGGCTCAACCGCGCGATCTTCTTTTCCTGGTTCTTGCGCTCGGTGATCACCTCCGTAAACATGATGATCCCGCCGATTTCGCCCTGCGCGGTGTACCAGGGATGGATTTCCCAGCGGACTGAATCCTGCGTTCCGTCCGCGCGCGCGAATTGGGCCTCGTCGCATTTATCGATCGCACCCGCCAGGCAGCGCTCGTAGATCATGCGCCAGGCCGGCGGTGTTTCCGGGAAAACCTCGTAATGTGACAGGCCGGTGATGTCCTTGTCGCCGAGCCGGTAATCGGCATGCCAGCGCGGGCTGACCAGCAGGTAGCGCATGTCCCGGTCGAGCATGGCGACCGCCGCAGGATTGTGCTTGATGAAAAGCCGCATCCGCTCTTCGCTCTGGTGCAGCGCATCCGCGTGGTGCTTGAGGACCTCGTTCATTTCCCGCAGCTGGGCCACCGACTCGACGTAGCCGCGATGCATCATTTCAAAGGGCGCCATCGCTTGGTCGAGGAATTCCGCCGCACGGGTCAGGAAGGACGCCGTTTCATGTTCCGCTGCAAGCCGCTTCTCGGCAGTGAAACCGAGAAGCGTTTCATGATGCGTGCCGTGCAGGTCAAGGATACTCAGGCGGCTCACGGCGGCCCGGCGCCCCAGCTCATAGGCGTGTTGCAACGCACTTTCGTCGGAGCGGCCGTGCAGGTAGTCGAGGAGCGCTGCGCCGTACTCTTCCCGGAAGGTCGACAAAAAATCCGGAGACGACGCCTCCTCCACGGTGCGCAACTCCGGCGAGCCCGTCCCGTAGCCATGCGGAATTACGGGGCGCCATACTTCAACGCCCTGCTTCCGTTCATCCATTGCACCCCCAGTATCAAGGCATCGTCGGTGTCTTTTGCGTGCTGCGTAAATATATGATTAACGAGTTGCCTCGGTTGTTCCATCCGGTCTATTTCGCGCGTGAAGATGCTGCCAATTCCATCCGTAGCCAGCAGCAACAGGTCGCCAGGGAAAACAGTCAGGGTCGCGGGATGCAGTGGCGGCAGACGGTCGCCGACAATTCCGCCACGGGGCAGGATGGCGATCGGTTTGCTGCGCGGCATCCCGTTGCGGCGAAGGATGGCTTCGACATTGCCGACAGCCAGCCAGGTCATGGAATTATTGCTCGCCTTCAGGGAGGCCAGTGTAACGACTGCCCCACGGGTTTTCTTCAAGGCCTCATGGCATCGTTGCATCAAGACCTGCACGGGGTCGTCAGGCTGCGCCGCCAAGGTGGAAACCGCCTCTTTTGCCGCAATGCAGGCCTGCTCGCCGTGCCCCAGTCCATCGACTACCGCAGCCAGCACCCCGCCCGGGTACTGCGCAATCAGGTACTGGTCACCGGAAAGGTTCTGTCCCGGAATCGGCCGTTGTGCAACCCAGTAATTCACAAGCGGCACGGATTCGGGAGCGGTCATGGCTACCGCTCCCACTTCTTCATTGTGATCACCGTGCCTTTGCCTACCTCGGACACGATGTCGAATTCGTCCATCAGGCGCTTGGCCCCCGGCAGTCCGATGCCTAGGCCGCGCGAAGTCGTGTAGCCGTCCTGCATGGCAAGCTTGAGGTCGGCGATTCCCGGCCCTTCATCGGAGGCAATGATCAGCAGGCCACGCTTGATGCCATTGCGAATGAGCTTCAGGTGCATGCTTCCTGATTTCGCATACAGCACTGTGTTGCGCGCGATTTCGGAGATGGCTGTGGCGATGATGGTGCGTTCGCTGGGCGAAAAATGCAATGCGGCCGCCAGCTCCTTGCCGTACTTCCGCGCCTTCAGCACGTCCACGTCGCTGCGCAGGGGCATGACGGTATCTTCATTGCTGGCTTGCTGCAGCATGCCTTTGCCCTTCGCGTCTTCGCAGGAGGCACAGCCCGTCCTCCAGGTCCATGGCGACCACAATGCCTTCCAGCGTCAGCCCCAGCTGCACCATCGACAGCGCGACATCGGGCTGGATGCCGACGACCACGGTGTCGGCGCCGAGCAGCTTGGTCATGTGGGCAATGGAGCGTAGCGTACGCGCCGCAAATGAGTCCATGATGTCGAGAACCGTCACGTCGATCAGCACCGCGCGCGAGCGATGCTGCCGCACCTTGTTCACCAGCTGGTCGCGCAGCAGCACCAGTTCTTCATCGCTGAGTTCGTCCTGGATCGATGCGATCAGGAAGTGCTCCTGCTTGAGAATGGGTACCGGCATGGCGCGTCCTCACTCCGCCCCGAAGTCCAGATCGCGGCCCGGATCTACCCGCACCATTTTGTATCCGCTCAACTGCTCTGCGCGTTCCAGTCCGCTCTGCATGTCACCCACCGTCTCGATGCGGCCCAGGTCGATACCGAGCGTCACCATGGTCAGGGCGATCTCCGGCGACACGCCGGAAACGATCACCTTCGACCCCATCAGGCGCGCCGCTTCCACCGTTTGCACCAGATGGCTCGCGACGCGTGAGTCGACATAAGGCACGCCAGTGATATCGACCACCACCACTTTGGCGCGGGTATCACGGATGGAATGCAGCAGCTGCTCCGTGAGCTGGCTGGCGCGGAAGGAGTCGATCATGCCGATCACCGGCAGCAGCAGGATGCCCTCTCGGAAAGGTAGCACCGGCGTCGACAGTTCCTTGATGGCATCCTGCTGCTGCCCGATCGTGCGTTCGCGCGAGCTGATGTAGGTATCGATCGCCAGGCCGATATCGAGGAAGGTCAGCTTCATCAGCGAGATGAAGGTGTTCAAGGCGCGATCGGGATCGTCGCGGTAGGTTTCCGTGAGGCGATTGAAGACCGAGCGCAGGTAAAAGTTGTACATCCCGAGATAGGCCTTCACGGGCAAAGCAATCCGTTCGTGGACGCTGCCGACACGCAGCCTGTTCTCGATGTAGTCCGCTCCGTAGCTGCCTTGCGTCAGGCGCAGGAAGTAGTTCTTCTGCGCATTCTTGACGCGTGCCAGCGTATCCGGATCATTGAAGAAGACGCGCGTTTCTTCGAAGGAGAGCAGATGCCGGTAGAACTCCTCGATCACTTCGTCGGCATATTGGTCGGCAAGGCCGCTGATGCTTTTGAGGCGCTCCGCATCGTCTTCGTGGAACTGCAGGAAATCCTTGCGATTGTCGATTTCCTCTTGGTCGATGTTCAGCGCATTCAGGAGGCTCGAACGCTCTTTCCTGTGCTTGGCTGGCGCGTCCATGGTTGTCTCGATTCCATTATTGTTGGGATGAAGCCTGAAAGCGGGAGGATGGACAGCGCGCTTGCTGTAAAGATCCGCCTGTTCGCGTGCTCCGGCTGCCGGTTCGCGGGCGTGCACACTCCGGGTTCGGGAGAGAGGTGTGCCGGAAGCACGGTTTTTGACACCATGCTGGGCCGCATAGTTTCCGGGGCGATTGCGCTTCGCGTGCCTGTCTGCGCCTGCGCAAGCGTGCTAGGTGATTTCCGAATCCGTACTCTTCCCACTGGTGTGGTGCGAACGGCGAGGCTACCATCCGCGTGTCTCTTCTCCACTGCCTGAGTGTGGGGTTCCTGCCGCCGCCTTGCCGGCGGTTTTTCTCGAAGGGGATGTCAGGCGCGGGATCGGGATGCCGCGAGGAACTGCTCAAACGCCTGCGCATCGATTGGCCGGGAGAACAGGTAACCCTGGCCGTAATCGCATTTGCTCTGTAGTAATAACTGGCGCTGCTCTTCGGTTTCCACGCCTTCGGCGATCACCTTGATGCCGAGTTTGTGCGCCATGACGATGATTGCTTCGCACAGCACGAGGTCGTCCGAGCCCGGCGCAAGATTGCGCACGAAGGCCTGGTCGATCTTGATGTAATCGATGTCGAATTTTTTCAGGTAGGCAAGCGAGGAATAGCCGGTGCCGAAATCGTCGAGCGCCACTTGCACACCGTTGTCCCTGAACTGCAGCAATTGTTCGGTCACCGAGGCGGACGCATCCATCAGCAGGCCTTCGGTGATTTCCACCGCGACGCTCTGCCCGGGAAGGCGCAGGGTGCCGAGGAACGCCAGCCACGCCTTCATGTCGAGGCCCTCGTTCTGGAACTGCACCGGCGACACGTTCACGCTGATCTGGAAGTTCGGATGAAATGCTTCGCGCCAGCGCGCCGCCTGCCGTGCCGCTTCACGGAACATCCATTCGCCCAGATCGACGATCATGCCGGTTTCTTCGGCCAGCGGTATGAACTCCGCCGGGCTCACCGGTCCGCGCACGGGATGCAGCCAGCGGATCAGCGCCTCCGCCTTGCGGATCTCGCCGCTGGCCAGGTCGACAATGGGCTGGTAATACACGCAGAACTGTTTCTCGTTCAGTGCCGTGCGCAAGTCGCTGACCAGCCGCTTGCGTGCCTGCGCCTGCTGCTGCATCGATGCGGTGAAGTAGCTGTACCGGTTGCGGCCCTGGGCCTTGGCCGCATACATCGCCTGGTCGGCGTTCTTGAGCAGCGTGTCGACTTCGGTGCCGTCGTTGGGGTAGAAGGTAATGCCGATGCTGGCCGAGATATAGACCTGCTCGGTGCCAAGCTGGAAGGGTTCCGCAAGCGTCTGCAGGATAGCGTGCACCGCACGCTCGATACTCTGGCTGTCGCATAGTTCGCCGAGGATCACGGTGAACTCGTCGCCGCCCAGCCTCGCTACCGTATCCGAGTCGCGCACGCAGGCACGCACGCGCTGCGCCGCCATCTGCAGGAGGCGGTCGCCCATGCCGTGGCCGAGCGTGTCGTTGACTTCCTTGAAGTAGTCGAGGTCGAGAAACAGCAGGGCGAATTGCTGTTCGATACGGTGGGCTTTCTTGATCGATTGTTCGAGACGGTCGTGGAACATGCTCCGGTTGGGCAGGCCGGTCAAGGCATCGAAGTTCGCCTGGCGCCAGATCAGCTCATCGGTTTCGCGCTTGTGGGTGATGTCGGAGAACAGCCCGACGCGGCATTGCACGGTGCCGTCCGCGTTGTAAATGGTGTTGACCGACAGCCAGCGAAGGAAATCCGTTCCATCCTTGCGCTGCGCCCACAACTCACCCTGCCAGCGCCCGCACGCGGCGAGTGCCGACCAGAGGCTGTCATAGGCTTCCGGATTCTCTCGGGTGGAGTTGAGCAGCCGAATGTTCTTGCCCACCACGTCTTCCGGAGTGTAGCCGGTGATCTCGGTGAATGCCGGATTGACGTTGATGATGGTGCCGTTGCAGTCCACCACCGACATGGCCTCGCTGCTGTTCTGGTAGACCATGGACGCGAGCTGCAGCGAATCTTCCGCCTGCTTGCGCTTAGTGACGTCGAAGACGATCGAGAAAAGCAGGGGCTTGCCCTTGAATTCGATGGCCGAGGAGTGCACTTCGACCGTGCGCACTTCGCCGCTGGCCAGGCGATGATAGAAGATGAAGTAGTTGCGCTGCTCATGCAGCGCGCGCCGCATTTCCTCCCGGAGTTCATGTTCGGGCTGGATGTTGATCTCGCTGATCTTCATTCCGCGCAGCACGTGCTCGTCGTATTGATAGAAGGCGGCGGCGGCGAGATTGGCGTCGGCAATGATGCCCGTCACCGGATCGACCAGCAGCATGATCGAACTGTGCTTGCGGAACAGCTTTCGAAAGAGATCCTCGCTGGCATCGGAGGCCGCGAGTCTTGTCAAAAGGTTATCCAGCATGGGATTTGCCGGCGGTGAGAATGTTGATCTAAAGCATCAGTAAAGCATAGTTTTTCCGCGTCCGGCAGAGATTTAAACGGAGAAACGCACAACGCGTAATGAATGCAACACCGGGCCGGGAAGACTGTCTCTTCCGGCGCTCGGTGTTTGTCCTACACGGGTCGGGCCGGACGAACGTCACTCACCGCGCGCATGCCGGTCAGGGCAAACATTACGGCGACGATGGCCACCATCAGGGCACCGCATCCTGCGAACAATTGCGGCAGGGTGATGCTGCGCATGAGCAGGCCGGTCAGTGCCGAGGACAGCGGCGCGATGCCCATGAAGATGAACATGAACAGCGCCATGGTCCTGCCAAGCAGCGCGGGCGCGGCAGCCTGCTGCAGCCAGGTATAGACCTTGACTTGCACGATGCCGCCGAGCGCGCCGATCACCAGCAGCAGCAGACCGGCCTGCCATGTCGCCGCCATCTGTCCGAGGGGCATGAACAGCACGCCGACCGCGCCGTCGATCACCAGCAGCGTCGTCCCGAAACTGCCGAACCGCAGGTTGGGCCGCACGCCAGTGGCAACCATCCCCAGCAACATGCCTGCGCCGTGCGCGCCCGCCAGCAGGCCGAATGCCGCCGCACTGTCGCCGAGTTGATCGGCGAGCACGGGCACCGCGACCTGCACTGGTCCGCTGATGAACAGCGCAATCGCCGCCCAGTAGGTGAAGCAGATGCGCAGGTCGCGGTTATTCCAGCAATACGCCAGGCCTTCGCCGATCGATTTCCACACCGACGACGACCTGGGCGCCGCAGTGTCCTGCCGAGTGCGCATGGCGACGCGCGACAGCGTCCACGCCGAGAGGGCGAAGCTGATCGCATCCAGTCCGAACGCCAGCCCCAGTCCCTGCGCATCCTCGACCGTGCCGGTCGTGCCGCCGAACAGGGCGATCAACCCGCCGGCCAGCAAGGGGCCGATGAAGAACGACAGCTGGCGCATTCCCATCATCATGCCGTTCGCCCGCTGCAGGTGTTCGCGCGCCACGACGTGCGGCATGATGGACGTGGCCGCCGGAATGCTGAACGCGGTCGACAGGCCGATGGCGAACGCCATGCCGTACACCAGCGGCAGGCTGAGCCTGTCGGTGAAGATCAGCGCGGCGAGCACGCCAAGCAGCACCGTGTTGACGACCTTGGTCAGCATCAGCACCTGTTTCGGGGAGTGCCTGTCGACCAGGGCGCCGCCAACCAGGATGAAGAGCGCGCGCGGAATGCTGGTCACCGCGAGTACGGTACCGAGCACCAGCGGATCGCCGGTCATTTTCAGGACCAGCCACGGCAGCGCGATCAGCGTGAACTGGTCGCCGATCATGGAAATCAGCGATCCGGCCGAGAGCCAGAAGAAATTGCGGTCGCGCAGGAGCGACACGCTTGTGTTGTCGGTTTGTTGATTGTTCATGTCTTTTTCGATTCGTTTTTTCCCTGTTGCGCAACAAGATGCCGGATGCCGGCGTCGAGGAAGGCAAGCATCCCGGGGTGGATGCCGGTTCCCGCGAGGAGGTCGGGCTCCTTCAGGTGTGCTTCCTGTACCTTCCTGTGCACCTCCGGATCGCTGCCCCAGACCGCGATGCTCACCTCCAGCCATGCCGCGCACAGCGCCTGCGCACGCGGACTGCATGGGTCATCATCGTGTTCCATCAGCGACGCCAGTTCGGCGGCGAGATCGAGGAAGCGCAGGCGGTGCGCCATGAAGTTGGTGCGCATCGGCCGCATTTCTTCTTCACTGAGATACTTGCCGTAGACCTTCATGCGATGCGCGATCGAGGCTTTGGCCATGTAATCGATGAGGGCGCCGTCCACGCCGGTCAGCGCCTGGGCGACGGGTTCGTTGCGGTGCAGGGCGTCGAGCTTGAGGATCAGGCGCGCGTCGCCATCCATCCGGCGATCGGTCAGCGCCATCCAGGGTGCCGAGAGTGCCTGCACTTCCTCGCTCTCCGGCGGCACCTTGTTGTCCAGCAGGGTGCGGATACGCGCGACGAGCGCCATCGATTCCGACTTGAGCGTGCTGTTTTCCTTCGCCTTCAACGCGCGCACCTTCGCTACCTCGCCGCTGGTGAAGTACTTGTCGTACATCGCCATCATCTCGAGCGTCACGAGCCAGTCGGGCAGGTCCGGTTCGACGTTGTGCTCGATGCGCTCCAGCAGCAGCTTCAAGCGGTCGCGCAGCTGTATCGTGCGCTCGGCCTGGCGGTCGAGCAGGGCGATCTGTTGTTCGATGACCTGCTGCAGTCCGGCACCGTCGTTTTCCAGCAGCGCCGCGATATCGGCCAGCGACAGGTCCATGCGGCGCAGGGCCTGGATACGGTGCAGGCGTTCGATGTCCTTGCGGTTGTAGAGGCGATAGCCGGCATCCGAACGCGCCGACGGACGCAGCAGCCCGACATCATCGTAATGGTGGAGCGTGCGCACGGTCAGGCCGGTGCGCTTGGCGAGCTCGCCGATTTTCAGCAGCATGGGAAATGCCCCCTTCTCAATATGGGCTCAATGTAAAGCCTCACGTTGCGTGAGGGTCAAGGGTCTTTTTACGCGCCGGCTTCCAGCGCCTTGCGCATTGCGCCGAAACGCTTCCGGTACTGCGCGGGGGTAAGGTTGACCTGGCGGCGGAACAGGCGGCTGAAGAAACCGGCATCTTCATAGCCGACTTCGTTGGCGATCGCCTCGATCGGCTGCTTGCCCGACTCCAGCATCTGCTTGGCTTCTTCCAGTCGCAAGGTGTGCACGTATTCCAGCGGCGACATGCCGGTGGCCTGCTGGAAGCGGCGCTTGAAGGAGCGCTCGGCGAGGCCGCTGAGCGTGACCATGGCGGCGACCGGCGCCGGTTCCGCGTAGTGCTCGGCGATCCATGTCTGGCAGCGTGCGATCACCGCATCCTCGACCTGGCGCGACCGCGCGAGCCGCGCAAACGGCTGCTGGCCGATCTCGTGCCAGTCAATCAGGTTCAGGCGTGCGACCTGCATGGCGGCATCCGCACCGGCGAGCCGCGCGATCAGGTAGAGCGCGAGGTCGAGCCAGGTCGTGCCGCCGCCTGCCATGACCAGGCGCTGCCCGTCGCCCGACGCCACCAGCGCGCGTTGGCCACGTACCTTGATCTTCGGATAGCGCTGCGCCATGACCTCGCAATACGCCCAGTGCGTCGTGGCCTCGTGGCCGTCAAGCAGGCCGGCCTGCGCCAGCAGCATGGCGCCGGAACAGGCCGTGGCAAGCGTCGCGCCCGACGCGTGGCAGCGCTGCAGCCAGGCGATTTCCTCGTCGAACAGGCCCTCCAGCGGCGCCCCGGGTGCGACCATCAGCTCCGGGACGCAGACCACATCGGCATTCAGGCATTCGTCCAGCGCGGCCTGCGGCGTCATGCGCACGCCATTGCTCGCGGTAAATCCGGCCAAGTGCCTGGACACGACAACCGGCTCGATGAGTTCGCACCCTGGCTGACCACTGACGATAAGGCCCCAGTCACGACCTGCCGACTTGAACAGGTCATACATACCGTATACGACGGACGCCGTTGTTTCCGGAAAGGCAAGGATGGCAATGCGGGCAGGGCGAGTCTCGTCGTTCATGGCCGATTTGTCCGGTTGTTTGCCGAAATGGCTTTAGTCCGCAGTAAGCATGGCGCGTATCGTCGTACGCATCAATTTAACTGGAAAACCGGCGGCGCTGCCAAGGCTGCGCGATTTTCCCGACACCCCAAGGAGACTTGCAATGAGTAAATACCGCCACCGCCTGCCGCAACTGAAGGACAACCTCTTCATGACCGACGGCGGCCTGGAAACCACGCTGATCTTCCACGACAAGGTGGACCTTCCCTATTTCGCTGCCTTCGACCTGCTCAAGGATGAACAGGGCACCTCCGTCCTGCAGCGCTACTATGCCAGCTATGCCGAACTCGCCCGCGCGCACGGCGTCGGCCTGGTGCTGGAGGCGCCGACCTGGCGCGCCAATCCGGACTGGGCGGTCAAGCTGGGCTATGACCAGCAAGCGCTGGCCGACGCCAACCGGAAGGGCATCTCGCTGCTGCTGAGGATTCGTGCCCTGTATGAAACGCCGCAAACACGCATCGTCGTCAGCGGCAACCTCGGTCCGCGCGGCGACGGCTACCGTCCGGCTTCCTGCATGAGCGTGCAGGAAGCGCAGGACTATCATTACGCGCAGGTCGACACCTTCGCCCAGACCGATGCCGACATGGTGGCTGCCTTCACGATGAATTATGTGGAGGAAGCCATCGGCATCGCGGCCGCGGCGAAGGCGTGCGGCATGCCGCTTGCGCTGTCGTTCACCGTCGAGACCGATGGTCGCCTGCCCTCCGGCCAGACACTGGAAGAAGCCATCGTGCGCACGGATGCGGAGAGCGGCGCCTATCCCGCGTATTACATGATCAACTGCGCGCATCCGGAGCATTTTGAAAACGTGTTGCGCGGCAACGGCGACTGGCTCCAGCGCATCCGTGGTTTGCGCGCGAACGCCTCGCGCCGCAGCCACGCGGAGCTGGATGAGAGCAGCGATCTCGATGCGGGCAACGCCGAAGAACTCGGCACTCTGTACGGCGCCTTGCGCACGTCACTGCCCCGCCTGTCCGTCGTCGGCGGCTGCTGCGGCACCGACCATACTCACGTCGATGCAATCTGCCGGGTGATGAACCGCATGCGTGAAGCTGATGATTCTCGCGTTGCACAAACGGTGTAACAGCGGTGATGCGGGCAGCGGCGGCGCTGCCCTGAAATACAACACTCTTGACCGTGCGCACCTTTGCGCTGACTTTTGTCAAACGTGTGCCGTTTCCTGTCGGAGATGATGATCCAAAACTTGAAGGCCCAATTGCAAGGCTTCGTCATTCAGGGAGCATCATCATGTTTGAGGTGACACGTGTTACAGGCAACTCTGGGCAATCGAATCACGGCAGGACTTCTTTGCATCATGCTCGCCGCCTGCGGCGGCGGTGGCGGCGGTAGCAGTTCCACACCCGCGGCAGCGACGACAGGCACCAACGGAACCACAGGCACGACCGGCAGCACACCGACGCCCACCGCACCGACAGGCGACACAGGCACGAGCACCGGCGGCGGGCAGGCACAGCCAACCCAACCGCAGCCCGCGACACCCGTCACTGGAGGCAGCCAGGGCACGCCACCGACATCCGACGGCGGCTCACCCAGTCCCGGCAACACACCGCAGACACCGCCTCCCGGCACGACCCAGCCGCCCGATGCTACCCAGGCGCGCTTCAACCAACCGTTGGGCATCGCGCGCGACAGCAGCGGTAACCTGTACGTGGCGGATTCGGCGAACCATACCATCCGCAAGATCACTCCGGCGGGCAGCGTCACCACGCTGGCCGGTACGGCAGGCGCGAGCGGAAGCAGCGACGGCACCGGTGCTGCTGCGCGTTTCTCCGCATTGAAGGGAATTGCCGTCGATGGCGCCGGCAACCTCTACGTGGTCGATAACAGCGCGGTGCGCAAGGTCTCGCCACTCGGTGTCGTGACGACGCTCGCAGGCGCCGTCGGCGAGCTGGGCGATGCGGACGGCGCGGGAAGCGCAGCACGCTTCCGCCGGCCATGGGGCATTGCAGTGGACGGCGCGGGCAATGCGTACGTCGCGGATACCGAGAACCTGCTGGTGCGGCGCGTCACGCCCGGCGGCGTGGTCAGCACGCACGCCGGGACGCGCGGCATGCGCGGGCGTGCAGACGGTTCGACGGCCAGCGCCACCTTCCTTGGTCCCATGGGCATCGCCATCGATGCCGGCGGCAACCTCTACCTGACCGACTGGTTCGGCCCGCCGGCACCCAATATCCCCGAGGGCAGCACCTTCATCCGCCGCATCGGAACGGATGGATCGGTCAGCACGCTGGCCGGCACGATGAACGGCGAAACCGGACCCGGTGCGTTCATGGATACCTTTGCGATCACGGCTGACGGCAGCGGCAATGTCTTCGTGGCGGCGCTGCGCAGCGTCAGGCGGGTCAGCGCAACGGGAACCACCACGAGCGTCGCCACGGGCACGGATTTCCAGTCGCTCAATGGCATCACGATCGACGGCACGGGCAACCTCTACGTGACCGATGTCTCCGGCCATACGGTGAGCCGGGTGACGCAAAGTGGCGAGATCACCGTGGTCGCAGGCAGGAGCGGTGAACCGGGTTCAGCCAACACGCCTTGACAGGATGGCAATGTGCCGTCGCGCACATTGCCTCCTTCTCCCGTCGAGAAATTTTCCGACGCGACGCAATCCTGCGGGAATTTGCACCATGCCAGCGTGTCCGAGGGATAAGCCGACACACTTGTGCTCTTGGTTTTTTCGAAGTTAACGACATGATTTCTTCGATTTTCTGATAGCGTGCATTCTTGTACGATGCACACTTTCAAGAGCATCTCGCTCGGGAGAAGGAAGGAAATGACGGAAAGAGTGGAATGGGAAGTAGTCGACGGCCCGGCACCGGGGCGCGGCAAGCGGCAAGCGGCGGGTGAAGCAATGCGCACGATGCTCGGCCGAGGATGGAAATGGAAAATCGCCGGCACAGCCATCGTGTCGCTGTTGACGCTGGCCTTGTTCGCGACGCTGACCGGCGCGCTCGTGCTGCTGTTTACGGCGGGCACGCTGCTGACCGTCGCCGTGCGCAAGCTGAAGCAATGGCTGGTTGGCGGCAGGCGCGCGACAAGTTCTACGGTCTCAGTACGATCTTGATGCAATCGTCCTGCTTGTTGCAGAAGATGTCGTAACCATACGGCGCGTCATGCAGCGGCAGGCGATGCGTGATCACCACCGACGGATCCACCTCGCCGCGCTGGATACGCTCCAGCAACGGCTGCATGTAGCGGTGCACGTGCGTCTGGCCGGTCTTGATGGTCAGCGAGCGGTTCATGATGGAGCCGAACGGCACCTTGTCCAGGAATCCCCCGTACACGCCCGGAATCGACACCACGCCGCCGTTGCGGCAAGCCATCAGCGCTTGCCGCAGCGCGATGGGCCGGTCGGTTTCCGCCGCCAGCGCCTGCTTCACGCGGTCATAGGCACCCATCAGCCCCATGCCGTGCGCTTCCATGCCGACCGCGTCGATGCAGGCGTCCGGCCCGCGTCCCCCGGTCAATTCCTTCAGCGCGGTCGCCACATCCACCTCTTCGTAATCAAGCGTGATGGCCTTCGACTTCTCGCGCGCCATGCGCAGGCGCTCCGGGAAGCGGTCAATGGCGATCACCCTTTCCGCGCCCAGCAGGTAGGCGCTCTGGATGGCGAACTGGCCCACCGGTCCGCAGCCCCATACCGCTACCACCGACCCCGGCTTGATCTCGCAGGCCTCCGCGGCCATGTAACCGGTGGGCAGGATATCGGACAGAAACAGCACCTGCTCGTCGGTCATGCCGTCGGGCACCCGGAACGCGCCCACGTCGGCGTACGGCACCCGCGCATACTCGGCCTGGCCTCCAGCGTAACCGCCCGTCATGTGCGAATAGCCGAAGATGCCCGAGGGCGAGTGTCCCCACATCTTCTCCGCCAGCGCCGCATTCGGGTTCGAGTTCTCGCAGACCGAATACAGTTTCTCCTGGCAGAAGAAGCAGTTGCCGCAGGCGATCGGAAAGGGGATCACCACGCGGTCGCCGATGTTCAGGTTGGTGACCGCCTTGCCCAGCTCGACGATTTCGCCCATGAATTCATGACCGAGGATGTCGCCCTTCTCCATCCCGGGCACGAAGCCGTTGTACAGGTGCAGGTCGGAGCCGCAGATCGCGGTCGACGAGATCTTCACGATCGCATCGCGCGGATTGAGGATTTGCGGATCGGGTACGTTATCGACCCGTACGTCTTTCTTGCCATGCCAGACTGTCGCTCTCATCCCGGTAATCCTTTCCTGAAAAGCGTGCGGGTGATCGCACTGCGATCGCCTGATGGTTGCCCGATGGTCGTCGGAATCTCGCCGGTCTCGATCAGCCACTTGAAGCGGCGCAGGTCTTCGTCGATCTGCTGCGACGGTTCCTCGCCGAACATCTTCGCCACCAGCGCGCCGGCAAGGCCGCCGGGGGGCTTGTAGCTCATCAGCACGCGTACGATGGTGCCGCGCCCACCCGGCGCGGGTTCGAAGCGCACCACACCCTCGTTGTCCACCTGCGATCCTTCGAGGGAGCGCCAGGCGAGGTGCTGACCGGGTTCGTCCGCGGTCAGCTCGGCATCCCATTCGACGGAACTGCCGGCCGGGCCCTTCGCCTTCCAGTGCATGCGGTTGTCGCCGGTGATCTCCACCGACTCGAGGTGCTTCATGAAGCGCGGGAAGCTGGTGAAGTCATGCCAGAAGCGGTAGCACGCTTCCGGTGAGAGGTTGACGGTAATGCTCTTTTCGAGCCGCACCTCGCCCGTCACGGTGGGCCCCTGGCCCATCTGCTTGCGTTGCGTGTTGTCGATGCTCGACAGCAGGTCGAGCACGGCGATGCCCGCCACGGCCGCAGTCGCCAGGCTGATCCGGCTGCGCAGGCTGCCCGGCGAGCGCGCGGCAGCACCGAGCAGCGCCAGGTCCATCGCGTCGCCTGCCACGCGGGCCCACATCCAGTTGGCCGGGCGTCGCTGGCTCAGGATGCCGACGCCGCTGGCGATCTCGCGCGCTCCAAGCGTACGCATCAGCTTCGGACTGTCCGGCACGCCGATCGTGCGCGACACGCCGCGCGGCGCGAACAGCTGCGCCAGGCCGAGGCCGATGCTGAACCAGCCGAGCGCTTTGGCGAGCTGCTCGGCGCGGTCTGCTTTCGGGGAGCGGTAGAAGGTATCGAAGGAGGGGGAGGCCAGCTGGCCGGTGGTGGTAGGAGTGGGGCCGGTATTGATGCCGGGTAAGGAGTCGGCTGTCCGGCCCGTCTCCGACGGGCTTGGTACCTGGTCTTGCATGGTCTTCCTCCATTGCGCTGACGCCCGGGCACTGCCCGTATGGTCAATTTAGTCAGGCTTATCGGAGGGGGAGTTCCCGCCGGACGACGGCGGGCAAAGCGGGTTGTTTGCTGAAAATATGTGCAGCGGAATGCTTGCCTGGGAGACGCAGCCTTACTGGCCGGGCTGCTGGTCCTTGTTCTCGCGGTTCATCGTGGCCATCTGCTCGAAGGTTTCCCAGGGCAGCTCGGTCACTTCGGGCTTGGGGATGTGGCGATAGTTTTCGAGGCCTTCGTTGATGTAATCGTCGGCCGGCTCTTCCGGCTTCTGGTTGGCGGCGCCATTTTCCGCCGGCTTGGCTTCGCCGTCGCGCTGCACCGTCACTGCCTGCGTCGCGTCCTTGATCGGGAAGCGCCAGTAGATCTTGTCCAGCTCGAGTCCACTGGACTTGCGCACGTGCTCGCGCAGGGTCATTTCGATAATGTGCGACAGGCGGAAGCGTTTCATCGGCTCCGACTCGACGATCGCAGTAAAACGGCCGCTGTCGTCGAAGCTCGTCGCATCGGCTGACACTTCGACACCGCTGCGGCGGAAGTAGTCGATGATGGTATTGCGGATCAGGGTCGCGTGACGCTTGGCGCGGGCGGCCTTGGCCTTGGTCGCGCTGACCCAGGCAAGAATGCCGATGATGAGCGCGGCCAGGACGGCGATAAGCGTCAGTGTAACTGCGTCAACATTGAAAGACATTCTTGTTCGACCTCACGGAACATGGGCAGATTGGCGGGGATGCCTGATCCAAGATCATATCACCGCATCATGCAGAATGAATTGAAATCCTGCAATCCCCCGTCGTGCCGGGCGATGCGCCGAAACGCCGGCCGGAGATGGACTCCCGCCGTGCCGTCTCGCCCCGGCCCCGCCGTAGGACGATGGCCGACAGGTCGCGGTCATGCCCGCCCTGTTTCAGTCCGACTTGGTCAGCAGGGTGAAGTGCTCGACGACCGGCGGTGCGGCGAAAAACGGGCCGACGATGCTGCGCCATTCGGTGAAGGCCGGCGACTGGCGGAAGTCGACGGTGTGGTTTTCCAGGGTTTCCCAGAAAATCTGCAGCACGTAACGCTCGGGGGACTCGATGCCCTTGTTGACCTTGTAGCCACGGAAGCCCTTGGCCTTGGCAATCACCTGTTCGATGCCGCGCTGGATGGCGGCGTCGAATTCGGCCTGTTTGCCGGGCTGGATACGGATGTCGGCGAGTTCGAGGATCATGTGGATTCCATTGAATGAAGGGAGCTCACGATTATCACATGAAGGTGACCGCGCCCGCGCGCGCTAGGCCTTGCGCTTCGAATTGCGCGCCTTCTTTGCCTTCTCCGTGCCGCCCTTCGCCGCCTGCGCCAGCCGTTCCTGCAGCAAAGCCAGCACCGCCGCCTCTTCCGCCCCCAGGTCCTGCAGTTCCCGCATCATCTCCTCGCGCGCCCGCTGCTGCATGGCATTGACCATGGTGCCGTCGAGGTAGGACTCGATGACGGCGGGATGCACGTAGCACTTGCGGCAGATGCTCGGCGTATTGCCCAGGCGTTCGGCCACGGATTCGATGGCGCGCACGACATTCTTCTTTGCCTGCGCTTCCGAGTCGAATTTCTCGTACTCCTGCAGCGCGAACGCTGCGAGCACCGTGCCCGACCAGGTGCGGAAGTCCTTCGCCGTATAGTCCTCGCCGGTGATCTCGCGCAGGTAGTCGTTGACGTCGGCCGATCCCACGCTGCGCTGTTCGCCGGCGTCATCCACGTACTGGAAGAGTTCCTGACCGGGCAGGTCGCGGGTACGGCGGATGATGCGGGCGAGGCGCGGATCGTCGACCTTGATCGAATGCTGCACCCCGCTCTTGCCACGGAAACGGAATTCCACTTCGCCGCCGTCGATGCGCACGTGCCGATCACGCAAGGTCGTCAATCCGAAGGATTTGTTCTGGCGCGCGTACTCCTCGTTCCCGATGCGCATCATCGTCGCCTCGAGCAGGTGGACAATGGTGGCCAGCACCTTCTCGCGCGGCAGGCCGGGCAGCTTGAGCGCCTCGTCGACGCGCTTGCGGATCAGCGGCAGCGCCTTGCCGAAGTTGAGCATGCGTTCGTACTTCGCCTCGTCGCGCACGCTGCGCCAGCGCGCGTGGTAACGGTACTGCTTGCGGCGTTTCGCATCGCGCCCGGTTGCCTGGATATGCCCGTTCGGCCACGGGCATATCCAGACCTCGGTCCATGCCGGAGGAATCGCCAGCGCCTTGATGCGCGCGAGCGTCGCTTCGTCGCGCACGTGCTTGCCATCCAAGCCGATGTAATGGAAGCCGTCCTTGTCCGGCACGCGCGCAATACCGGGCACATCGTCGCCCACATAGCGCAGGCCAACCTGTCTTGCAGTGGCGACAACATCATCCGTCGATGCGGGTGTGCTGTCCGTTGTGTTCTTCATGCAATCTCCGGGAGGGTAGATTGACTTTAGATGTTCGCAAGCCGCAAGACATGAGCGCCGTCAACCTGTGTTGTTCGCCAACTGAAAACGCTCGGGCCTTGTATCAGCTCGGACACAGGCTGTTGGTACAGCTCTTTCCACTTGAGAACACCAACCATGCGTGCGAGAAAGAAATGCACGAGCCAAGTTAACAAAAAGACATTGAGAGGTTCGTGATGATAGGAAGGGCGGGGCAGAAAGGCGAAATTGAGTGCTAGGTTACACATTAGCGCGTACGCGCCGGGTAAAATGCCCGCAGGAAGTGCAGCAGCTGGAAGACAACGAACGACTATGAAAATTGACACCGCCACTACCGCACAGTGGGTTTATGAGGGCGCGCAGAAGAAGGTTCAGGAAACGGCTGCTATCATCCAGGAAAATATCGCCGAAACGCGAGCCCTCAATCGGGAAAAGTCGGAGGAGCTGAAGGCTATGGCCGCGCAAGGCAGCAGCCGTCCTGGCGGCATCGACGTTTACGCCTGATTCTCCATTCGCAACTCCCTGCCTGGCCCACCCGGGCGTCTTTCCCGAGTCCAGTGTCAGGCTTGCGTTGTCGCGGCGTCCGTTTCCTCCGTCGCCAGCGGCACCGTGACACGCAGCACCGTCCCCTTGCCCTCCGAGCTTTCGATATCCAGCGTCCCCCCGAGCATGGTCACGCGTTCCTCCATGCCGATCAGCCCGAAGCGGTGCGCCTTGCGCTGGTCGCCGGGAAGCATGCCAATGCCATCGTCCCGGATGACCATTTCGACTTGCCGCACGCCGATGCGCACTTCAATGCGGACAATGGAGGCGCGCGCATGGCGGCTGATATTGTTCAGCGATTCCTGCAGGATGCGGAAGACGGCCGTCGCCTGCGTTTCCGGCACCGGCTTGCCTTCGTCGTGCATGACGACCTCGCAGATGAGGTTGTTGCGGCGCTCGAATTGCGTGACCTGCCACTCGATAGCGGCGGGAAGGCCGAGGTCCAGTACCGCAGGCCGCAGGTTGTTCATGATCGCACGGATCGATTTCATGGTCGTGTCGATGTACTCCAGCGCAGTTTCCGCGCGCTCCTGCAAGCGCGGGTGGTGGTCGCCGGCGCGCGCGTGCAGGGCTGACACGTCAAGCCGCAGCGCCAGCAGGTTCTGGCCGAGTTCGTCATGGATTTCGCGCGCGATGCGCTTGCGTTCGTCCTCCCGCACGCGTTCCTGGTAGGCCGCCAGCTCGCGCAACGTCGCTTGAGACTGGCGAAGCGCCTCCTCCGCTTTCCGGCGTTCCTGGATCTCGTGCTCGAGCTGTTCGATGGCGGCGCGCATCTGCCGCGCCGATGGCAGGCGCAGTACTTCCGGCACAATCCTCCACAGCATGACCGCAGTCAGCACGGAAATGACGGCGGTCACGATCTTGGCCGAGGCGTCGAGCCAGTAGGTGGGATGCCAGATGGTCCAGAGCGCGATGAAGTGGGTGGTGCCGCAGGCGAAGATGAACGCCGAGAACATGAGGAAGATCCAGTTGAACCGGAGGTCGCGGCGCTTGCGGACGAGGGCGAGCAGGGCGAGCGGGATCGAATAATAGGCCAGGCCAATCGCGACGTCGGATATCACGTAGGACCACAGCAGTTCCGGCGTCCACAGGTAGCAGTGCCCGTGGGGCATGAATCCCTCTGAGGAAAACCATTTTTCTATCAGGTCGGTCACGATGCCTCCATGCTTGAAGCCCTTCCGGAAGGAGAGGCCCTGTCCTCGCGCGATGCTGCAATTGCCGAATGATGCCTCAGATTTTGCTGCGCTGCCTCATTGACAACACGGGACCGGCTGGATGTATCTCCGTTGTTGCAGGATCGGACGGTCGTATCGCATACTTGGCCGCATTCCGCGCCCCCGCGCGCTTCTTGCCGGAGCTCCATGCGTCACCTTACTGAAAAATATCGTGTCCTGCTCTGGATCGGCCTGATCCTGACGGCGGGTTTCCTCACGACCTGCGCGGCCGCCTATCTCGTGGCACGCGAGACGGCGCAGCGCAGCGTTGCCGAGAAGGCCTTGCCGCTGGCCACCGACGTGATCGAGGCGGGTATTCGCGCCGGGATCGCTCGCCCGGTCCTGATTGCATCAACGATGGCCAGCGACAGCTTCGTGCGCGACTGGATGGCCAGGGGGGAGGACGATGCCGACGCGATTGTGCGCTATCTGGACGGCATCAGGCGGGAATTCGAGGCGGTCGACGTCTTCCTCGTTTCAGAGCGCACGCGCGGCTACTACACGCCGCAAGGCGTCTCCAGGATCGAGCAGGAGGGCAACGCCGGCGACACCTGGCTGTACCGCACGCATGACTTGAAGCAGCCGTTCCTCGCCGAGGTCGACATCCACCGTGGCAACGGCAACGCCACGACGATCGTCATCCATCACCGCATGACCAGCAGGAACGGCTATTTCCTTGGCCTTGTCGGCGTCTCGATGCGCCTCGAAGGGCTGGCGGCGCTCTTCGACAGCCATGAAAAGCAAGGCGGACGCCGCATCTATCTCGTTGACAGCCAGCGCAAGGTAGTCCTTGGCGGCCGCGCTGCGGCCATAACCAGCCTGGCCATCGATCAGGTGCCGGGAATTGGTGAGGTCGCGGACCGACTTTTGCCACGCGACGACAGGCGCGTGGTGCTCGACTACCGGCACGAGGGCGCGCACAAGTTTGCCGCCGCGCGCTTCATCCCGGAACTGGACTGGCATCTCATCGTGGAGCAGGACGCGACGGAGGTCATGGAACCAGTGTGGAACGCATTCATGCTGACGCTGGCCATCGGCGCGATCGTCACCCTGCTGGTCCTCGCGCTGGCCCTGGCCACCGTCAAGCGCTACGAGCAGCGGCTGGAACACATGGCAGGCACCGATATGCTGACAGGACTGCTGAACCGCCAGGCCTTCGACATCGTCTTCCGCCAGGCGATGCTCGAGGCCGAACGCGGCACGCACCCGACCTCCTGCATCGTGTTCGATATCGATCTCTTCAGGCAGGTGAACGAGTCCGGCGGCCACGCGGCCGGAGACGAGGTGCTCCGGACCATCGCCCGCATTGCGCGCGCCATGCTGCGCGAGAGCGACGTCATTACGCGCTGGAGCGGCGAGGAATTCATCGTGCTGCTCAAGGAATGCCCGCTGGAGCAGGCGGTCGTGGTGGCGGAAAAACTGCGGCATTCCATCGACGACCACGACTTCGCGCCAACCGTTCCGGACGGCCGCGTCACGATTAGCCTTGGCGTTGCGCAGTTCGAGACGGGCGAAACGGCGGTGCGCTTCCTGCAGCGTGCGGATGAAGCACTCTCGAAGGCGAAGGCGAACGGAAGGAACCGGTTGCAGGTTGCCCGAATGGGGGCAATGGAAGGAAGTACTGCGGAGTAGGACCGCCCTCCCCCGGAGGGAGAGGGCGGGAGGGCTGCTTAGTAGCTGGTCAGGGGAACCGGCTGGCCGCCCTTGAAGGTGAACACGGTCACCGGGGATGCCTTCATGTTGCCCTTGTCGTCGAAAGCGTAGGTGCCTGCGACGCCCTTGTAGGTGCCCTTGGCGATTTCCGCGCCGACCTTGGCGGCTTCGACCGAGTTGGCCTTCTTCATCGCTTCGGCGAACATCATCATGCCGTCATAGAACGAGGCAGCATAGACGTCCGGATCCTGGTTGTAGCGCTTCTTGTACTTGTCCTTGAATGCCGGACCGGAAGCAGCCTTGTCCAGGATCGCGCCGCCCTGTGCACACAGGACGTTCTCGCCGACGGCTTCGCCACCCAGCTTGCCCATTTCCGGGGCGCAGATGGTGTCGCCGCCGAGCAGCTTGGCATTGATGCCGAGCTGCTTCATCTGGCGGGCCATCGGGCCACCCTGCGGTGCATAGCCACCGAGGAAGATCGCATCGACCTTCTTGGACTTCAGGTTGGTCAGGATGGCGGTGAAGTCCGCGGCCTTGTCGTTGGTGAACTCATGGCCGACCAGGTTCAGGCCGGAGATCTTCGCCTGCTTCTTGAACTCTTCGGCGACGCCCTGGCCATAAGCCGTGCGGTCGTCGATCACGGCGACATTCTTCACCTTCAGTTCATTGGCCGCGTACAGCGCCATCTTCGAGCCGAGCTGGGTGTCGCTGGCGTTCACGCGGAACAGGTTCTTGTAGCCCTGCTCGGTGATCTTCGGGTTGGACGCCACGGTCGCGACCACTGCGCCGCCGTCGTTGTAGACGCGCGATGCAGGGATGGTGACGCCGGAGTTGTACGGGCCGACGATGAATTTCACGCCGCTGTCGATCAGCTTCTGCGCTGCGCCGACGCCGGCCTTCGGATCGGCCTGGTCGTCTTCGGACATCAGTTCGAACTTGATCTTCTTGCCGCCGACAGTGATCGGCTTGGCGTTCAGTTCCTCGATGGCGAGGCGAACGCCGTTTTCATTGTCCTTGCCCGAGAAGGCTTGCGCCCCGGACAGGGGGCCGCTGTGACCGATCTTGACGACGGTTTCTTGTGCAGACACGGTGCCGACCAGGCCCAACAGGGCGAGGCCGCTGATAATCTTGTTGAGTTGCATGCAGGTTCCCAAGTAAATGACTCTCCATTGGCACCCGCCCCGATTTTGTCGGGACAGTGCCCTCCTAATGTGAACTGGTTACTTCACGGGTGTGGATTATGGGCAAACTCGTGCAAAATTATCTTGCGTTCTTTTCACGGAAACGCGGCGTTTTGAGCGTTTTATTGCTCTCGCAAGGTCGAATTCGAATTAAATTTGGCTGAGAGCCAATTGTGGTCAGACAGGCAAGCATCGCCACGTACGGAGGAGCAGGATGAAAACCGGCAATTTGTTTGGACAGATACCGACACAACTTCCGGAAGAACTCTTCCAGCTCCTCGCCGTCGGCGCGGGGGCGCGCGTCGAGCGCATCGTATCGAAGGGACATGCATCGCCGCCGGATTACTGGTACGACCAGCCGGAAAATGAATGGGTGATGGTGGTACGCGGCGAGGCGAAGTTGCGTTTCGAGAAGGACGATTGCGTAGTGCATCTCAATGCCGGGGACTATGTCAACATAGAGGCGCACGAGCGCCACCGCGTGGAATGGACGTGCGACGACATCGAGACGGTCTGGCTGGCCGTCTTCTACCGGGAATCAGGGGAGTAAGGCGGATGGATCTGCTCATACGGAACGCAACGCTGCCCGACGGCAGGCACGGCATCGACATCGCGATCGAACAGGGCCGCATTGCCGCCGTCGGGGTGAGGCTCCCCGCGCAAGGCGCGCAGGAAATCGATGCAGGCGGCGACCTCGTGACACCGCCTTTCGTCGATGCCCACTTCCACATGGACGCCACGCTCAGCTACGGCCTGCCGCGCGTCAACCAATCCGGCACCCTGCTCGAAGGGATCGCACTGTGGGGCGAACTGAAGCCGGAGCTGACGCAGGAAGCGCTGGTCGAACGCGCGCTGCAATATTGCGACTGGGCCGTCGCCCGCGGTCTGCTCGCGGTGCGAACACATGTCGACGTGTGCGACGACCGCCTGCTGGCCGTCGAGGCACTGCTGCACGTGAAGAAGCTGGTCGCCCCCTACCTCGACCTGCAGCTCGTGGCCTTTCCGCAGGACGGCGTGCTGCGCAGCCCGGGCGCCTTAGACAATCTCAAGCGCGCCATTGCCATGGGCGTCGACGTGGTGGGCGGTATTCCGCATTTCGAACGCACCATGGCTGACGGCGCGGAATCGGTGCGGCTACTGTGCGAATTCGCGGCGGACAAGGGGCTGCGTGTGGACATGCATTGCGACGAGTCCGACGATCCGCTGTCGCGTCACATCGAGACACTGGCCTACCATGCGCACCGCCTCGGCCTGCACGGCCGCGTGGCGGGATCGCATCTCACGTCCATGCATTCCATGGACAACTATTACGTGAGCAAGCTGCTGCCGCTGATGCGCGAAGCCGGCGTTGCCGCCATTGCCAACCCGCTGATCAACATTACGCTGCAGGGGCGGCACGATACCTATCCGAAGCGGCGCGGCATGACGCGCGTGCCGGAACTGCTTGCTGCCGGCATTGACGTCGCCTTCGGTCACGACTGCGTGATGGACCCGTGGTACAGCCTTGGTTCAGGCGATATGCTCGAGGTGGCGCACATGGGACTGCATGTCGCGCAGATGACCGCGCAGGAAGCGATGCATGCGTGCTTCCTGGCGGTCACGCAGACCCCGGCGCGTATCCTCGGTCTGGAAGGCTATGGGCTGGAACCCGGCTGCCATGCAGATGTCGTGGTGCTGGATGCCGGCAGCACGATTGAAGCAATACGCCTGCGCGCGGCCCGCCGGTATGTAGTGCGGCGCGGACGCATCGTGAGCCAGGCGCCACCCGGACATGCGCAATTGGATTTGCCGGGCCGCCCGGCACGGGTCGACTTTCGCCTCAGGCGGTGACTGCCGCACGCGGCGACAGCAGGTGCAGGACAAGGGCGACGGCCAGGCATGCGACAGCCAGCACGTCCGCCGCGACAACCCTTCCGATCGCCGCGTTATAACCCCCGGTCGTCCAGGCAGCCACAGGAAGGACACGGTACTGGCAATACCGGCGCCAATGGCAAGCACGCGGTACTCCATTCTGAACGCTGCCAGCAGCAGGAAAGCACCTAGCAAACCGAACAGCATCGCGCGATGACGCATCATGATCTGCAGATTCGGATCATCAAACGGCAGGCCATACAGCGACACGAGCCGTTCCGCCCCGAGCACGCCGGAGAGTGGAAGCAGGTGGATCACGCCCACCACGCCAAGCAGGACAGCAATGATCTTGTTCATCGTGCTCCCCTTTACAGTCCGGCCAGCACCAGCATTGCGACACGCGCCGCAATGATCCAGCACACCCCCATGCCAAGCAGGTAGGCCACCATGCGCCAAGGCTGAAGGCCGGCCAGGTAGACGGCCGTATGCGCATAACGGATCACGACGTACGCGCCGAACAAAGCTTGCGCTGTACCGAGCGGTGCGCCGGCCAGCACATAGGCCAGGGCTAGAGCAAGGAACAGCGGCAGGTTCTCGACATCGTTGCGCCAGACATTTGCGCAGCGTCGCACGAAGGCGGACTCCTCCGCGCGCGCCGGAATGCCGAGCAGGGCGGCGTCCTCGGGCACGGTGAACATGCGGCTGCGGAACCGGCTGACGACTTGCAGCATGCTGGTCAGCGTGACCTTCAGGAACAGCGCAACCAGCGCCAGGACGAAAGCGGGAAAGGCAGGGTAATCGAGCATGGCAACCTCAGAGTGTGAATGATGTCCGTGCGCCGGGCGTGAGCCAGTGCAGTTTGTGTGCCCGCCCGGCCCGGCGGAACGCTTCCCGCACCTCGGCGGGTGTCTGGCTGAAGTGCTGCCAGCCGTCGTAATGGATGGGAACGATGCGGCCCGGTTGCAGCCAGTCGTCCACCTTCAGCGCAGCGCGTGCGCTGAGGCTCAGCCTTACAGGTCCGGTGACAGGAAAGCGTGCCGAGCCAAGATGGAACAGTCCGAGCCCGATGCGTGGAAAGCGTCGCGCAATGTCGCGCAAGCCGGAAAACGCCACCGTGTCGCCGCTGATGTACACCGCGCCGTCACGCTGCCCTTCCCACTCCAGCACGAAGCCGGTCACCTTGCCCAATGCCTGCAGGCGCTCGGGAAACATCCAGCCCGGCGCGTGCTGTGCAGGAACGGCAGTGATGCGGAGTTGCTCCCCTGTTGCAGCAGTGAGGGTGTGGCTCTGCCACTCGTCCAGCCCCACCAGTTCGGTCGCGCTGCCCGCAGGCCGGCGGCGCTGCAGGCTGGCGGCGGAGGGCACGGTCGTGATTGTCTTGGGGAGGGTGTAGAGCAGCGCCCGCCCCGCCTCGTCAAGATTGTCGCGATGCTGTGCATGGCTCAGCAGGACGGCATGGACAGAGCCGATGCCTGCCGCAAGTGCTGCACGGTCGCGTGTGCCGCCCAGCTTCTCCAGGCGCCATGCCGGAAAGGCGTAGACCCGGCCGGGCGGGTCCAGCACGGGATCCGTCAGCAGGCGGAAGGGCCCGATATCCAGTCGCGCCATCGCGGTGTCATAGTGGGTGATGTGGAAGTCCAACGTTTAACTCCGTGTTACATGGAAGGCATGTTTGCCTCCTGATATGGTGACGCCATTATCTGAGCCGCCCGCCGGAACCGCCATTGTCGAATCCGACATTGTTATGGTTAAATCCGCCATATGACACGACAGGCCAAAACAGTCCGCATCGGCATGCTGGTCTACGCCGGCTGCCTGCGCAGCGGGGCGGTGATGCCCTTCGATGTGTTTCGCATTGCCAACACGCTGGCAGGACTGCGACCGGCTGCCCAGCGGGTGCATTTCGACACGCAGTGGTTTAGCGCGCGTGAAGAAACAACGCTCGATATCGGCGGTCTGACCTTCCATCCGCAACCCCTGGACCTGAAGAAACTCGATGCCCTGATGCTTCCCGGCATCGACCACCAGGGCCCATTCGACCTTACGCCCGTGCTTGAGAAGCTTGGGCCGGAGCAGGATGTGCTGCGACGCTTTTCGCGTACCGGAAAGCCGGTTATCTCGAGTTGCTCTAGTACCTGCCTGGTTGCCGAGGCCGGGCTGCTCGACGGCCGGCGTGCGACGACCAGCTGGTGGCTGAGCGCCTACTTCCGCAAGCGCTACCCCCATGTGTCGCTCGATGCGGAGCAGCTCGTTGTGCAGGACGGCAATCATGTCTCGTCCGGTGGGGTCACATCCTATATCGACCTCGCGCTGTGGCTGGTCGGCCATTTTGCAGGCGAGGAGTTGCGGCAGAACGCGGCGAAGGTGCTCGCCATGGATGCCAACCGTTACAGCCAGGCGCCCTACATCGCCACCGCCATGATCCAGGACGACGGCCATGCAGTGATCGAACGTGCGCGGCGCTGGCTCAACCAGCGGCTCGACCGCGCATGGTCAACGGCAGAGCTGGCGGACTATTGCAACACCAGCCAGCGCACCTTGCTGCGGCGGTTCCAGGAATCGGTCGGCATGAGTCCGATACAGTATGCGCAGCAATTGCGCGTGGAGCGGGCCAAGGCCTTGCTGGAGTCCACCCGCCTGTCACTGGAAGACATCACCGGTCGCTGCGGATATGAGGACGTGTCGACCTTCAGCAAGGTATTCAAGCGCTGGGCGCAAGTGACGCCGCGCGAGTACCGTAGCCGTTTCGGGTTGCGGCAATGAAGCCGGGACGTGCAAAGCGGATCCTTGTCGCCGCGATCGTCGTCGCAGGCGTGCTGGTCATTTCGGTCGTCGCCGGCCTGCAGTTCGCCACGCGTGCGCTGAAGGAGCAGGTGCAGCAGGCGCTCGGCCCGGAAAGCGAAGTCGGCGAGATCGTCGTTGGCGTGTCTTCCATCGAAATCCGCGACATCCGCATCGCCGCTCCCAAGGGCTGGCCTTCCGCCGACACATTGCGCGCCGAGCGCGTGGTGGTCCGGCCGGACCTGATCGGGCTGTTTTCCTCGCGCATCCATGTCCCGTCCATCCTGGTGGACAAGGCGTATGTGTCCGTCCTGCGCGGGCGCGACGGCAAGGTCAGGCTGCTGCCCAGCCTGCTGGAGAAAAAGCCCCATGAAAGCGGACAGGCCGCGCCGCCGGAAGTGAGCATTGGCACCATCGAACTGCGCAACGCCGCGCTGGAATTCTTCGACGCCACGGTGCGTCAACCGGCGCACAAGACCCGGCTGGAACAATTGCACGCACGCGTGGATGACTTGCGGATCCCGCGCCTTTCGAGCCGTACCGCCATACAGATCGACGGCCAGGTCAAGGGCGTGCAGCGCAACGGCAAGTTGTCGATCACGGGCTGGGCGGAGCTGGCTGCCCGCAACTCCGAAATCGCCACCAAGCTGCAGGGGGTAGACCTGGTCGCGCTGCAGCCCTACCTGATCAAGGCATCCGAAACCGGCGTGCGCAAGGGCACGCTGGACCTGCGGCTGAAGTCGACGGTGCGCAAGAACCGCCTGCACGCGCCGGGCACGGTCACGCTGAGCAACCTCGAACTGGCGCCGGCCTCCGGGGCGTTCAACACCTTCATGGGCGTGCCACGCCAGGCAGTCGTTGCGGCGTTGAAAAACCGCAAGGACCAGATCAGCATCGATTTCACACTCGACGGCAACCTGGACGATCCGAAGTTTTCGCTGAATGAAAGTTTTGCACTGCGCCTCGGCGCGGCCGTGGCAGAAGCCCTGGGCATCAGCATCGAGGGACTGACGAAGGGCGTGGGCACCGCCGCTGAGGGGATCGGCGGCGTAGTCAAGAAATTGTTCGGCAAATAGTCAATACGCGCTGTAGCCCTTGCCCACAAACGGCGGCACTCGTCCCACCAGTTCCTCGAGCATCACCAGTTCATCGTCCGTGTGGTCGACGACCTCCATCTTGCGGTAGGCAGGACCCGTTTTCCCGCTGCTCACATTCATGGGGGATTCGTGGTGTTTCGTGCGCAGCCAGCGGCGGGCCTTCGGATTGCCCTTCGGTGTAATCACGGCCGTTCCGTAGCACAGGCAGAAGTAGGTGTTGTCCGTGCCGGCGTTGATGAAGCAGGCGGTGCCGCGTATGCCGATGGTGGCAGTCGGGGTCTCCAGGCGCTTGCGGCCCTTGCCGAAGACGCTGAGTACCTTGCCGGTGATGTAGCGCAGTACGACTACCCCGGTACCCTCGGCGCGGCCGAACTCGCTGTTTTCGTGCTGTAGGAAGGCGTCCTTGCCGATCACATAGATCGCCTCGCTGTCCGGTCCGGTCACCACGGTTTGTCCGGGCTTGATCTCCTGTCCCACGGTCGCCGGCTGTCCGTTGACGGTCACCGTCCCCTTGATGCTGCGGATGCCGGTCTGCGTGCCGGCATGACCCGCCGCGAGGGCGGCGCGCAGCAATCCCGCCGCGCCTCCTGCACCAAGCAGTCCGGCAACCGCAAGCCTGCGCAGGGCGGATCGCCGGGCTGGTCTTGAGCTTGTCCTGTCCATGGTTCTCCTCCCCGTTTACTTGTCACCCGATCAGAACATTCTATCGGTTCATCCTCGAAAGAGAAGAGGCAATTTTTCCGCGGAATGCGCTAAGGTATAGTCCTTTGGACCATAAGACGCCGCAATGACCCCCCCGCTCACCACCGACCAGATCGACCAGTTCAGGAACGACGGCTTCCTCGTCTTCAGGAAGCTCGCCCCTGAACTGGCATGCGACGCCATGCTGGACGTCGTGCGCGCGCACCTGCAGCGCGAAGTCGCCCCCGTCGAATACGAAGCAGAAGTCGGCTACGCCGGCGCACCGGATTCGCTCGATGCGCCAGGTGGCAGGACGGTGCGGCGCTTGCGCAGCGCCTACCAGCGTGACACCTGCTTCCGCGAATGGGCCGAAGACGAGCGCATCGTGGGATGGCTGCGGCAATTGCTCTCGGAGCCGGTCTGCCTGACCCTCGCGCATCACAACTGCGTGATGACCAAGCATCCGAACTTCGGCACGGCGACGGGGTGGCACCGCGATATCCGCTACTGGTCGTTCGCGCGCAACGACCTCATCGCCGTCTGGCTGGCGCTGGGTACCGAGAGCGAGGAAAACGGCGCCTTGCACGTGATCCCCGGTTCCCACCGGCTGCAGGTCGGCCGTCACCAGATGGACGACCTCGACTTCCTGCGGCCCGATGTACCGGAGAACCAGGCCTTGTTCGCGCAGGGGCGGGTGCTGGAACTGCAGAAGGGCGACGTCGTGTTCTTCCACAGCGGTCTGTTCCATGCGGCCGGCAGGAATGCGACCGGACAGGTGAAGCATTCCGTGGTGTTCGCCTATCGCGGCCAGAGCAACCAGCCAGTCGCTGGCTCACGGTCAGCGGCGGCCGGCGATGTCTTTCTCGGTTAAACCGGGAGGCCGAAGGTTTCCCTTAGTCCCTGCCTGCCCTGCGGCGTGAGCTGCAGCACGCGTGTCTTCTGTACCTTCAGCAGCCAGCGGCGATCCAGGAGCTGCGCAAGGAGGGCTGCGCCGAGCGCGCCGCCAAGGTGGAAGCGGCGTTCGCTCCAGTCGAGGCAGCCGCAGGCAAACTGGCGCTTTGCGCTGCGCAATGCGTCGATGTCCATGCCGAACTGACGAAACGCCTTTTCGCCCTTCGCCGTCAGCGCGATAGCCTTTTCATTGCACGTAACCAGTCCTTTCTTCTCGGCCTGCGCCAGCAGGTTGACCGCCAGCTCGCCCGCGAGATGGTCGTAGCAGGTGCGCGCGTAGCGCATCGATTCGGGTGTGCCCCGTGAAGCAGGCAAGGGACGGACGGCGGGACGCGGGGCGAGCGAGGCCAGCGATTCCAGCGCGTGCGCGACCGCATGGCTGGACAGCCGGTAGTAGCGATGGCGACCTTGCGTTTCCACATGCAGCAATTCGGCCTCGACCAGTTTGGCCAGGTGGCCGCTGGCCGATTGCGCCGAGACGTTGGCGGCGAAGGCGAGCTCCCCGGCGGGGCGGGCGCGGCCGTCGATGAGCAGCCACAGCATCGCGGCGCGTGCCGGGTCACCGAGCAGTGCCGCTGCCCGGGCAATATGCGTTGCCGATTCCATGGTTCACCGTGCGATGAAATATAAAGGGAGCGGAAATCGTATCATGGCAAAAAACATCACGGAGGCTCCCATGTTCGCTGTCGCATTCGAAGTATTCCCCTCGGAAACGGGCTACCAGCGCTACCTCGATATTGCCGCTACGCTGCGCCCGAAACTCGACCGCATCGACGGTTTCCTGTCTGTCGAGCGTTTCCGCAGTCTGACCGATCCCGGCTGGATCCTGTCGCTGTCCCTGTGGCGGGACGAGGCGGCGTTGGTACGCTGGCGCAGTGACGGGGAGCACCATGCTGCGCAGGCGGAAGGGCGGGATTCGGTCTTCAACGATTACCGGATCCGCGTGATCCGCATGAATGACGATGCACCCGGGGTGTCCGGGGCCCTGGTCGGCTTGCGCGAGTATCCGGGTGCATCGGACACGGGAAAGCGCTTCAGGAGCCTGATCGATCCGGAAAAGGAAATCGTGCTCACCGAACTTCCCGACACGGCAGCAATGCGCGCCTGGCAAAGCACGGCATCGGCGGGCCGCAGCTTCTGCGGGAGCGTGGTCCGCGATTACGGCCTGTTCGAGCGCGCCGCCGCGCCGCAGGTCTTTCCCGCCGCCGTGCGCTGAAGGCAATGCGATGACCAATACCTTGTTCCTGCAATCGGATGTCGCGGACCCGTATGCCGTGTATGCGGAAATGCGTGCACGCCATCCCGTCTATTTTGACGAATGCAACGGCATCTGGGCGATCTATACCCATGCGCTGTGCAAGCGCGTGCTTGAAACCGGCAGCGCACATATTCCAAGGCAGGCTGACGCGTCGCGGAAGTGGATGAACGCATCGTCGCAAACCTTGACGGCGCACTTCGCACGCCTGGCCAATCCGCCCGGCCATGCAGGGATGCGCGATGCGGTCATGCGCCTGCTCGGCTGCATGCGCGAGGTGGATACGGGACAGCTGCTGGAGCAATTGCTGGGGACGTCCGGCGAATGCGACTGGGTAGGCGAGATCTGCAAGAAGCTGCCGGCGCTCGCGGTGATGAAGGCATTCGGATTCGGCGATGCCGATATCGAGAACGTGCTGCCGAGGATGGAGCCGCTGACGAAGATCATGTTGCCGCACAAGACGGAAGCACAGGCCGAGGCCGTCAACGCCGCCGCCGATGAACTGCTTGCGCTTGCCGAGGTACATCTCGCGCGCCATTTCCCCGTGCTTGCGGATAGCACGGCACATGCCGCCAACCTGGTCGGCCTGCTGGTGCAAAGTGTCGATGCGGGGCGCGGCATCCTCAGCAATGCGCTGTTGCAGGCATTGCGGCTGCGGTCAGTCGACGACTGGCAACGACTGGTCGTCGAAACGCTCCGTTTTGACCCGCCTATCCACAATACGCGTCGCATGCTGACGGAAGAAATGGAACTTGGTGGCCGTGTCCTGTCAGAAGGCGCCACCGTGCTGGTCGTGCTAGCCTCGGCGAACCGCGATGAGGACGTGTTCGAGGATGCGGGCCGCTTCGATATGGAACGCGTCAACAGTGCTGCCCATCTGACCTTCGGCGCCGGCACGCACAGCTGCGCGGCCCACCGGTTCGCGACTGGCCTTGCCGTGAACGCGCTGCGTGCCTTCTTCCGGGAAGGCAGGCGCATCGAGCGGCTGCAGGACGAAATGGCCTGGGAGCCGATGATCAACGCGCGCCTGCCGCAGGAAATCCGCGTGCGCTATTCGTCGTGACGGCGATTCCTGGGCGGGGAAAGTAACGGCGCGAACAGCATGCGCGTGAAGTTCGCGACCTGGTTCAGGAAAAAGCCCTGTGCTTCTCGCATCGCCTGGTTGTAGGCCTGCCGGTCGAGCGTGCCCTCGCATTCCTCCGACTTCAGGCGGCCATCCTCGTACCGCGTTTCACGCATGCGGACGTGCAGGTTTCCGCCTTCCGAGAAGATCTCGGTGGAGGAGTAGCGGAAGGTGAAGAAGCCCTTCGGCGGCGACCACGGCGATCCGATATGAAGCGGGTCGGTGAGGCTCCCGTCTTCACGCGGCGTGAGCGCATCGCCGCCACCTTGCCTTGCCTTATCGAGTTCCCTGCTCATTCCTCACCTCCGATAATCATGTTGCCGATCGCCTCGCGCAGCGCGTCGTCGACCGTGTCCAGCCACACGAACCGCAGCGCCTTGCGTGCTTCATCGGGAATTTCCTCGAGTTCCTTGCGATTGCGTCCAGGGAGCATGACGACGCCGATGCCGGCCCGTAATGCCGCGAGGACTTTCTCCTTGACGCCGCCCACCGGCAGCACCAGGCCGCGCAGGCTGATTTCGCCAGTCATCGCGCAGTCGTTGCGCACCGGTTTGCCTCGCACCAGCGAGGTCAGCGCGACATACATCGCCACGCCGGCGCTGGGCCCGTCCTTGGGCATGGCACCCGCCGGCACATGGACGTGGATGTCATTCCTGTCGAAGACATCTGCATTAATGCAGAGTTCAGCACTGTGCGCCTTGACCAGCGTCAGCGCCGCCTGCGCGCTTTCCTTCATGACGTCGCCGAGTTGTCCGGTGAGAATGAGCTTGCCGTTGCCTGGCGTCTTGCTTGCCTCGATGAACAGGATGTCGCCGCCGGAGGGCGTCCAGGCAAGTCCGGTGGCGACGCCGGGCAGGCTGGTGCGCAGGGCGATCTCGCTTTCGAATTTCTTCGGGCCAAGGATCTCGGCCAGGTCGCTTTCCGCCACCCGTACCTGTTGCGTGCAACCCTCCGCGATGCGCATCGCGGTGTGTCGGAACACGTTGCCGATCTCGCGCTCCAGGTTGCGCACGCCCGCTTCGCGCGTGTAGCCGCGGATGAGCGCGCGCAGCGCGCCCTCGTCCAGTTCGCACTGCGCACCGCAAAGGCCGTCGGCTTCGAGTTGCCGTGCAATCAGGAAGCGGCGCGCGATTTCCAGCTTTTCCTCTTCCGTGTAGCCGGGGATGTCCAGCACTTCCATGCGGTCCTGTAGCGGGACGGGAATGGTGTCGAGGACATTCGCGGTACCGATGAACATGACCTTCGACAGGTCGAACGACTGGCCGAGGTAGTTGTCGCGGAAGGTGCCGTTCTGTTCCGGATCCAGCACTTCCAGCAGGGCGGCGGAGGGATCGCCGTGCAGGCCTGCGCCGAGCTTGTCCATCTCGTCGAGCATCATCACGCAGTTACGGGTGCCCGCCTTGCGGATGGCCTGGATGATGTTGCCGGGCATCGCGCCCACATAGGTGCGCCGATGGCCGCGAATTTCCGCCTCGTCGTGCACGCCGCCCAGGCTGACCCGGACGAACTTGCGTCCCGTGGCGCGCGCGATGCTTTGACCAAGCGACGTCTTGCCCACACCGGGCGGGCCGACGAAGCAGAGGATGGGGCTCTTGCCGTCCGGGTTCAGCTTGCGCACGGCGAGGTATTCCAGGATGCGTCGCTTGACCTTGCGCAGTCCGAAATGATCCTCGTCCAGGATGCGGCGGGCGGCGGCAATGTCGATGTGTTCCTCGGTCATCGTGGCCCAGGGCAGTTCACTCATCCACTCGAGATACGTGCATTGCATGGAATACTCGGCAGATGCCTCGGACATGCGCTCGAGGCGCTGCAGTTCCTTGCGCACATGCGCCTCGACCTCTTCCGGCATGCCGGAGCGGGCGATCGCCTCTTCGATGTCGCGCACGTCGCTGTTGCCGCCCTCGGCCTCGCCCAGCTCGCGCTGGATGGTCTTCATCTGCTCGCGCAGCAGGTACTCGCGCTGGCGGTCGTCGATCCGCTCCCGGGTCTGTTCGTTGATTTCCTGCGACAACCTCAGCACCTCGATGCGGCGCACCGCATGGCCGAGGACTTTGTCGATGCGCTGCTGCAGGTCGATGGTCTCGATCAGTTCCTGCTTATCCATCAATGGCAGGTCCATCAGGCCGGAGATGAAATCCGCAAGGATGGATGGGGAGGAGATGTTGTCCGCGGCGCCGGCCAGTTCCGCGGGTGCCTGCGGCAGCAGTGCGATCACTTCCGCCGCTTTTTCCTTCAGCTGGAGAAAGCGCGCCTGGATGTCGGGGGATTGCTCCGCAGGATCTTCGATCTCCTGCACCCGTGCCGCGTGGAAGGGAAACCCGGGAACGAACTCGAGGATGCGAAAGCGATGTTCGCCCTGGCACACCAGGTAGTTCCCCCCATCCTGGCCGCTGATGTAGCGCAGGACTGTCGCCACCGTCCCGGTGCGGTGGAGCTGCTCCGGTTTCGGTATTTCGACCTCGGAGTCGTGCTGCAGCAGCAGGCCGACCGGCCGGCCGCTCCGCACCGCCTGTTGTGCGGCAGCGATCGAGCAGGGGCGTCCGAGGCTGATCGGCGCGATCATCCCGGGGAACAGGACGAGATAGCGAAGAGGGACCAGCGGCATGACATCGGACGGGAGCTCCGGCAGTACTGTTCCATCAGTATCGAAGGCCTCGATGGCGGATGCTTCCTCGACGCCGGGAGCATAGTCGCGGGCCGGAGCCTGTTCTGTTTTCATGGTGACGCTTCCTTGGGACTCAATGCATGAGGAATCGGGCGCGCGTTCGCTGATTGCCAGGCTGCCAATGCCGTTTTTTCACGCATTGGACAGGGGCGCCGGTATTACCGTTCCTCATGCGTCGCCGGGAACGGCTGGTCGTGTCGCGGGGAAAAACGCGGCAGAACTTAACGCATCCGGACCAAGTCGAACTTGACATCGCAACAACGCCGGAAACAAGGAAAGGAAGCTCATGGACAACCAAACCCTGCCCGGCCTGCATGTGGCCGTCCTGCTCACTGACGGCTTCGAACAGGTCGAATTCACCGAACCGCGCACCGCGCTCGAACAGCATGGCGCCATCATCAAGATCGTCGCCAGCGCACGCGGGAAAGTGAAGGGCGTGCACCACGACCAGCCGGGCGACGAATTCACCGTTGACGCCACTTTCGACGATGCTGATCCGATGGACTTCGATGCCGTGCTCCTGCCTGGCGGCAAGGAGAATGGGGATCGCATTCGCAACATCGAGGCGGCACAGCATTTCCTGCAGAGCATGGACGAGGATGGCAAGCCGATCGCGGCAATCTGTCACGGTTCCTGGCTGCTCGCCTCCGCCGGCCTGGTCCAAGGGCGGACGCTGACGAGCTGGCCTTCGCTGCAGCACGACATCCGCAACGCCGGAGGCAACTGGGTCGACGAGGAAGTCGTGGTCGACGGCAACCTGGTCACGAGCCGCAAGCCGGATGACATTCCCGCGTTCAACGAGAAGCTGGTCGAGGCGTTTTCCTGGCGCATGAACGCGAGCCCGGGCGCGAAGGCGGAACGTGCAAGCGGCGGACCGTCCAGTTGAAGCCGGCTAGTCCACCTCGAAAGTAATCTTGGCATTGATGCGCCAGTTGACCACCTTGTTGTTGTCGACCTGGGCCTCGAACTCCTTGATATAAACAGAGCGGATGCCGTGCACCGACTCGCTCGCCTTCACGACGGCGGCGGTAACGGCGTCCTCCCAGCTTTTGGGGGACTCTGCGAGGACTTCGATGACTTTCATGATGTTCGACATGGTGGCCTCCGGGGCGAGGGGCGTGCTCCGCCGAGCGGGAGCATCTGAGTCGATGATAGGCGGGGGAGTTGGTGCCGGACTGAGGGAGATCAACGCGGCGCGAGGCCGCGCGTGTCAGTTGCGGGCGTGGGAGAGCTGGAAGCTGTCGATGCCTTCGACCGCGGCGAGCTCGCGAGACAGTGTGCTGATGCGTGCGCCACTGGTCTTGCTCAGCGCAACCGCGACGAACTGCCATTCGATCTTGCCGTCACGCATCCCGATCACGATCGAGCCGCCCGCGACTTCATAGCCATTCCTCAACATGCGCTCGCGGATCATCGCTTCGTCCGGCGCTTGGCCGCGCGAAAAGCTGAGCGAGATGGCGATGGCCTGGCGCGACGGGAGCCGGCTCGACAACATCGGCACCGACACCATGCACACGGCGGACAACACCGCGAGCAGGATCGCCGCCAAGTAAAAACCGACGCCGACCAGGACGCCGGTCACCGACGCTGCCCAGATCGACGCCGCAGTCGTCAGGCCGCTGATGTTGAAGCCTTCCTTCATGATTACGCCGGCGCCGAGAAAGCCGATGCCGGTGACGATGCCTTGGATGATGCGCGTGGGGTCGGCGCCGAGGCCGATGGCGACCTGGCCGCCGTACCATTCGTGCGGGTAGCCGGCGATGACGGTGAGCGCGGCAGATGCCATGCAAACCAGTCCGTAGGTACGCATGCCGGCGGCACGGCCATGATAAAACCGTTCGTAGCCCACCAGGAACCCGAGCAGCAGGGCGCCGGACAGGGTGAGGAACACGATGACGTTGCTCTCAAGTACCGGTCCGGTCCAGAACGCGCGTAGCGCTTCCTGCGTCAGCATAGTTACATCATCCTTCTTGTTCGATTGATCCAGTCGTCGGGAGCGCGCCGGGATGTAGTGCGCCTCATGCGCGGAAACGCCGCAGGCCTTCCAGGTCGAGGATCTGGATACCGCCGTAATCCACCTTCAGCAGGCCTTCCCTTTCCAGCACCTGCAGCGCCTGGTTTGCGCGCTGACGCGACGCGCCGGAGAGGTAGCCGATTTCTTCCTGCGAGATTTGCAGCAGCGTGTCGGTCCCGGGGTAGAGGTGCGAGTTGAACAACGCCGCCAGGCAGCGCGCCACGCGGGTGTCGACATCCAGCAGCCGGTCAAACTCGACCATCCCGATAAACTGGCCCAGTCTTTCATTGAGCTGCATCAAGAGAAATCGCGTAAACGGCAGGCTATTATCAAGCAGCCACATGAATGTCTTGGCGGGCATGCGCGCCACGCGGCTGTCACGCAAGGCGACCACATCGTACTTGCGTGCCTCCTGCTTGAGCAGCGTTCCCTCGCCGAACCAGCTGCCCGAGGCGATGCCTGTGAACGTCACGGATTTCCCGTCGGGAGAGAGATTATTGATCTTGGCCAGGCCATCGATGATGCCGATCCATGCATCCACCATTTCGCCCTTGCGGCAAATGTATCCGCCTTTCGCCACGCACTGTTCGACGGTATCGGCTTCTACGCGTGCCATCTGTTCCGGCGTCAGGTCTTTCGCCCAAATGGTCTGGCGGAGTACCTCTCTCAAATCGGGCTTCTGGGTCGTCATTGTGCGGTGCACCAACGAAATTTTTTAATTATGTGGGGATTGTCGGCCAGATGACAGCGGACGGAAAACGATCTGTCTAGTATCCTGACACGACAACAACGGAGACATTGTAAGCCCAGATCGGTGCCGGGGATACCCCGAAGCACGACAGGCTTGCACGCCCACGCAGGCGCTCCGATCCCTTCAAGACGGTTAGACCTGTTAAAGAGAGTGGGATGATGGAAGAGACGATCAAAACGGGCGGACGCACGTTCCCCCGATTGCTCCTGCAGCACGCGCAACAGCGCCCCGACAAGCCCGCCTTCCGCGAGAAGGACCTCGGCATCTGGCAAACCTGGAACTGGAAAGAAGTCGCCGAAGAAGTACGCGCGCTCGCCTGCGGCCTCGCCGCCATGGGCTTCAAGCGTGGCATGAACCTGGCGATCATCGGCGACAACCGCCCGCGCCTGTACTGGTCGATGGCCGCCGCCCAATGCCTCGGGGGCGTTGCCGTTCCTCTGTACCAGGATGCGCCGGCTGCCGACATGGCTTATGTGCTCGATGATGCGGAAATCGATTTCGCCGTGGTCGAAGACCAGGAGCAGGTCGACAAGCTGTTCGAGATCAAGCAGAACCTGAACCGCATCTCGCACATCATCTACGACGATCCGCGCGGCATGCGGCATTACAAGCAGAAGGAACTCGCGTCCTTCGAAAAAGTACAGGAGCTCGGCCGCGCGTTCGACCAGTCCAATCCCGGCTTTTTCATGCAAGAGGTTAATGCCGGCAAGGCCGACGACACCGCCGTCATGCTATACACCTCCGGCACCACCGGCAAGCCCAAGGGCGTGTGCCAGACGCACGGTTCCTTCATGGCGGCTGCCGCTGGCGGCGTCAGCTTCGACAAGCTCAACGCGGACGATGACATCCTGTCCTACCTGCCGATGGCCTGGGTAGGCGACCACCTGTTCTCCTTTGCGCAGCAGATGGTGGCCGGCTTCACGGTGAATTGCCCGGAATCCGGCGACACCGTGATGACCGACATGCGCGAGATCGGCCCGACCTATTACTTCGCCCCGCCGCGCGTGTTTGAAAACATGCTGACGACGGTGATGATCCGCATGGAAGACGCAAGCGCGATCAAGCGCAAGATATTCCATCACTACATGGACGTTGCGCGCCGCGTGGGTTCCGATATCCTCGACCGCAAACCGGTTGGGCTGATGGATCGCCTCAGCTACCTGCTCGGCAGCATCCTCGTGTACGGCCCGCTGAAGAATGTGCTCGGGCTGTCGCGCGTGCGTGTTGCCTATACGGCTGGCGCCGCCATCGGCCCCGACCTGTTCCGCTTCTACCGCTCCATCGGCGTCAACCTCAAGCAACTCTACGGCTCTACCGAGACCTGCGCCTATGTGTGCCTGCAACCCGACGGCAACATCAAGTTCGACAGCGTCGGCCTGCCCGCGCCCGGCGTCGAGGTCAAGCTGGCCGACAACGGCGAGGTGCTGGTGAAGTCCGAGGCAATGCTCAAGGAGTACTACAAGCGGCCCGACGCGACCGCCGAGGTGATCGACAGCAACGGCTACTTCCACACCGGCGACGCCGGCATCTTCGACGAGGAAGGCCACCTGAAGATCATCGACCGCGCGGCAGACGTGGGCAAGATGAACAGCGGCGACATGTTCGCGCCGAACTACATCGAAAACAAGCTGAAGTTCTTCCCCTTCATCAAGGAAGCGGTTGCCTTCGGCAACGAGCGCGACATGGTGTGCGCGTTCATCAACATCGACATGGAAGCCGTCGGCAACTGGGCGGAACGCCGCGGCATCCCGTACGCCGGCTACACCGATCTGGCCGGCAAGCCAGAGACGTATGAACTGATCGCCGAGTGCGTGGAGAAGGTCAACGCCGACCTTGCCACCGAAGCGCTCATGTCAGGCACGCAGATCCACCGCTTCCTGGTGCTGCACAAGGAGCTCGATCCGGACGACGACGAACTGACCCGTACCCGCAAGGTGCGCCGCCGCTTCGTCGCCGACAAGTACAAGGTGCTGATCGATGCGCTGTACTCCGGAAAGATGTCGCAATACATCGAGACGCAGGTGAAGTTCGAGGACGGCCGCAAGGGCATGGTGTCCGCCGACCTGCGCATCGTGGATGTGAAAACCTATGACGCACTGAAGAAGGCCGCCTGACATGAACGAGAATCGCAAAATCGGCGACGTGATCCTGGACCTCCAGAACATCTCGCTGTCCTTTGGCGGCGTCAAGGCGCTGACCGATATTTCCTTCGATGTGCGCGAACACGAAATCCGCGCCATCATCGGCCCCAACGGCGCCGGCAAGAGCTCGATGCTCAACGTGATCAATGGCGTGTACCGCCCGCAGCAGGGCGAGATCGTCTACCGCGGCCAGCATCGCAAGGACATGGATACCTACGCCGCAGCCAAGAGCGGCATCGCCCGCACCTTCCAGAACATCGCGCTGTTCAAGGGCATGTCGGTCCTCGACAACATCATGACCGGCCGCAACCTGAAGATGCAGACCAACTTCCTGCTGCAGGCCCTCTACTGGGGCCCGGCGCAGAAGGAAGAAATCGCACACCGCAAGAAGGTCGAAGAAATCATCGACTTCCTCGAAATCCAGCACATCCGCAAGACACCTGTAAGCCGCCTGCCGTATGGTTTGCAAAAGCGTGTCGAACTCGGCCGCGCCCTTGCCGCCGAACCGGAAATCCTGCTGCTGGACGAACCGATGGCCGGCATGAACGTGGAAGAGAAGCAGCACATGTGCCGCTTCATCCTCGACGTCAACGACCAGTTCGGCACCACCATCGTGCTGATCGAGCACGACATGGGCGTGGTGATGGACATCTCCGACCGCGTCGTCGTGCTGGATTACGGCAAGAAGATCGGGGATGGCACGCCAGATGAGGTGCGGAGCAATCAGGATGTGATCAACGCGTACCTCGGGGTCGCGCATTAATAGACGCTCCTCCCCCTTCAAGGGGGAGGTCGGGTGGGGGATGGGTTTCCTTCGCGCATAAAGAACAGAAACCCATCCCCACCCTAACCCTCCCCTTGAAGGGGAGGGGGTTACAAGCGCTGAATAGGGACAACACATGGAACTCAGTTTCTTCTTCGAAGTTTTGATCGGCGGCCTGCTCGCGGGCGTCATGTATGCGCTGGTAGCGCTCGGCTTCGTGCTGATCTACAAGGCCTCCGGCGTCTTCAACTTCGCCCAGGGCGCGATGGTGTTCTTCGCGGCCCTCACTTGCGTCGGCCTGATCGACAAGTTCGGCGTGCCGCTCTGGGTCGCCATTCCGCTGACCATGGGCGCGATGGTGGTGCTCGGCCTTGCCACTGAGCGCATCGTGTTGCGCCCCCTGGTCGCGCAGCATGAGATCACGCTCTTCATGGCCACCATCGGCCTGACCTTCTTTGTCGAAGGACTGGCCCAGTTGATCTGGGGCTCCGAAGTGCGCCGTCTCGACATCGGCATCGAAGACGTGCCGATCATGTACTTGCTCGACAACTACAACATTTCGATTTCCCAGTTCGACGTGATTGCGGCGGCGATCTGCGCGGCACTCGTGACCGGCCTGGCGCTGTTTTTCTCCAAGACCAAGATTGGCCGCGCGCTGCGCGCCGTGGCGGATGACCACCAGGCAGCACTCGCCGTCGGCATTCCGCTACAGCAGATCTGGGGCATCGTCTGGGCGGTCGCCGGTTTCGTGGCACTGGTTGCAGGCCTGCTGTGGGGCGCCCGCAACGGCGTACAGTTCGCGCTGACCTTCGTCGCACTGAAGGCGCTGCCGGTGCTGATTCTCGGTGGTTTCACCTCGGTGCCCGGCGCGATTCTCGGTGGCCTGATCATCGGCGCGTCGGAAAAGCTGGCCGAGGTGTACATCGGCCCGATGGTGGGCGGCGGTATCGAAGGCTGGTTCCCGTATGTCCTGGCACTGCTGTTCCTGCTGGTGCGGCCGGAAGGCTTGTTTGGCGAAAAGATTATTCGAAGGATTTGACGTTGGTTTACTCCTCCCCCTTCAAGGGGGAGGTTGGGTGGGGGATGGGGTTCTTTCGTCGCTATCGAAACCCATCCCCACCCCGGCCCTCCCCTTGAAGGGGAGGGAGAACATCAGAGAAAACAGAGGGTACATATGTTCTACCGCGAAGCAGGTCAATTCAAACCCACTTACCAGGCCGACGCCCAGATTTTTCCGATCCGGCAGGACCGCATCGGCATCTACGCGCTGCTGGCGTTCGCCTTCGTCGTCGTGCCGCTGTTTGCGTCACCCTATACGTTCTCGGCGATCCTGATCCCCTTCCTGATCTTCTCGCTCGCCGCGCTCGGCCTCAATATCCTGACCGGTTACGCCGGCCAGCTCTCGCTCGGTACCGCGGCCTTCATGGCGGTCGGCGCGTTTGCCTCGTACAACTTCGTGCTGCGCATCCCCGGCATTCCGATCCTGGTTGCCTTTGCCCTCGGCGGCCTGTGCGCTGCGATGGTCGGGGTCGCCTTCGGCCTGCCGTCGTTGCGTATCCGCGGGTTCTACCTGGCAGCGGCAACACTTGCAACGCAGTTCTTCGTCGTCTGGTGCCTGACCAAGATCGGCTGGTTTACCAACTACAGCTCTTCGGGCGTGATCACCGCGCAACAGATCACGATCCTCGGCTACGACTTCAATACGCCGGCCAGCAAGTACCTCCTCACGCTCTCCATCGTCTGCGTGATGGCGCTCATGGTGAAGAACATGGTGCGCAGCAATGTGGGCCGTTCCTGGATGGCGGTACGCGACATGGACGTGGCGGCCGAGGTGATCGGCTTCCGCCTGATGCGCACCAAGCTGCTTGCATTCGCGGTGAGCTCGTTCTATTGCGGCGTGGCCGGCGCGCTCTATGCCTACGCCTACCTCGGCACCGTGGAGCCGGAAGCCTACAGCCTTGACCTGTCCTTCCGCATCCTGTTCATGATCATCATCGGCGGCGTGGGCACCATTATCGGCTCCTTCTTCGGTGCAGCCTTCATTGTGCTGCTGCCGATCCTGCTGAACATCATTGCCCATACCTTCGGGCTCCCCACTTCGGTTGCGTCGAACCTCGAACTGATGGTGTTCGGCGCGCTGATCATCTTTTTCCTGATCGTCGAACCGCACGGCCTCGCGCGCTTGTGGCAGATCGCTAAGGAAAAACTGCGGTTATGGCCATTCCCGCATTGATTTGAAAGCGCAAGCTTTCAATGATTTAACAACCGGTTGTTATTGCTGTTACAAAAATAGGAGGAGCATCATGAAATTGATCAAGTCAGTCCTGCTGGGCGCTGCGCTTGCCGGAACCGTTGGTGTCGCCGCTGCTCAAGAGCAGTACATCCCCATCCTGTCCTATCGCGTCGGCCCGTACGCCGCAGGTGGATCCGGCTTCTTCGGCGGATCGATCGACTACTTCAACCTGGTCAACGCCAATGGCGGCATCAACGGCGTCAAGATCAAGTGGGAAGAGTGCGAAACCGAATACAACGCATCCCGCGGCGTCGAGTGCTATGAGCGCCTGAAGTCGAAGAACGGCGGCGCCGCGCTTGTTGAGCCGCTGTCCACCGGTATCGCCTACGGCATCCTCGATCGTGTCGCCAACGACAAGATCCCGATGACCACCCTCGGTTATGGCCGCTCCGACGCCGCCAACGGCAAGGTCTTCCCGTACGTCTTCCCGCTGATCACCTCCTACTGGAACCAGGCAGCCGCGATGACCGCCTACCTGGGCAGCAAGGAAGGCGGCATGGACAAGCTCAAGGGCAAGAAGATCGTCCACCTGTACCACGACTCCGCCTTCGGCAAGGAGCCGATCCCCGTTCTCGACGCGCAGGCGCAGCAGTACGGCTTCGAACTGATCAAGATTCCTGTCGCACACCCGGGCAACGAGCAACAGTCGCAGTGGCTGCAGATCCGCCAGGCCAAGCCGGACTACGTGATCCTGTGGGGCTGGGGCGTGATGAACGCCGTGGCCATCAAGACCGCGCAGCGTAACGGCTTCCCGCGCGAGAAGATCCTCGGCGTGTGGTGGGCAG